>Ga0208612_1000112_pt1 | contig 46833 bp, 48 predicted proteins | sample AntDryMetagUQ889_FD_188089 | JGI IMG/M metagenome (GOLD analysis project Ga0208612, IMG submission 188089) | Polar desert microbial communities from Antarctic Dry Valleys - UQ889 (SPAdes) | ecosystem: Environmental > Terrestrial > Soil > Desert | place: Antarctic Dry Valleys | collected 2008-12-31 | reverse complement strand
CAGCAGCCGCCATCAGCGTGCCGAGACCGAACAGTGTCAGCGGGGATTCCCCACCCGTCGTCGGCGGGCTCATGGCCGCATCGGGTATCGCCGCCTCGCTGGGCTGAGCGATCACCGGGCAGTTGATAATAGCCTTGGAGGGCTTCAGGCCGGCCACGAACTCATTCGGGTCTCCGGCATTGGCGGGTGCGTCGATGACGAGGCCATCGGCAACCAGCTGCTCCAGATCCTCAAAGCTCACTATCCGCCGTCGCTCCCCGGCCTCGATGGCCGCCGGAGTCCACACATTAATGTGCGCATCCCACATCGGGCTGTAGTTGTTGTCTTCCTGGTTGTCGTTATCCGGATCCAGCGGGAACGTGTTGATCGGCGCGAGCGCATCGAGGATGGTTGAGTTGAGGCCCTGGCGTTCCGGGTTATCAAATCCTGTCTCTCCGTTGCCTGTCGGCGAGAAACCTAACAGGGCCGATTCGTCCGTCGGCAGACTTTGGCCGAATGCCGGCAGGTTGGCCAGCCGTGGCGCGTACGTGGCGCTCTCGATTGTGGCCGCGGCGATGTCGTTCGATTCGGTCGATATGTGGTAGAAATACTGATCGCCGCCCTGGAAGCCGTCCAGGAGCTTGAAGACGACTGTTCCCGCGTCGTAGTCGATGCTCACCATGTTGTCGTGCTCACCGGTCCCGTTCGCGACGATGATGGCGTTCATGGCCGAGCCGCTGGGCAGTATCACCAATGGCGAGTACTCCGCATCGCCGACGGAACCGGGCTGCGCCTCAGCCGGCGGGAACGTATCGGGGAAGGGCCCAGCTCCAACTGACCGCACAGGGCTGAAGTCGACGTCCCCCTTGAATTTGATCATCCCGTTCTCGATCGTCACTTGCTGGCTGCCATCGGTGTCGCGACCATACGCAAGCTTGGGCGCAAAGTTGAGGCCCATCATCTGGGCTACCTCATAGTCGGCAGCCTCGGTGAGGAGGTAGAACGTTGGCTCGCCGCTGGGGCCGATGCCCTCATACACGGGCAACGTGACAGTCGGGTTGCTCTCCGTAAAGTCGACGGCCAGGGTGCTGGGCAGGAACACGTTCTGCTCGGCGTTAAACCGGTCATCAGCACCGGTGAGCATCTCCATCAGCTCCTCCTTGCTGACACTTCTCTGCTCAGCCGCACCGGTTAGGAGTTCGTCGGCTTCCTCCAGGGCTGCACCGCTGTCGTGCGAGTCTGCATTCACGCTGAAGGGGATGGCGGCGCCCGCCAAGACAAAGGTGGCGATGGCGATGGCGCTTAGGTACCTGTGACCTCGTTTAGATTGCATCTTTGGTCCTTCCAGTTTTCTGTCCTGCGTTGAGTGGCCCTCGGCCACAGCTTTCTCCTCGTGACGGCGCGAGGCGCCGACTATCGGTGGCCAGCCGGGTGGCAAGAACCGGCACACTGCGCTGGTGGTCCGATGTTCGAGCCTGCACGTGAAAATACAAGGACGTCGGTAGAACCATCCGAGCAACAGATGAAGAACGGTTCGGGAACTGCTCGCTGGCAGGTGCCCCGCTACCGCTTCTTCTCCATTGACGAGCGCGAACGATTGAGGCCATCTGCGCCCGGATCCTTCCGCAGGACGATCGACCACGGGCCGAGCGAGTGCCGCTCCCCTCGGCCAAGGCTTCGCGGATTTGGGCCCGGGGCGGCCGGACGACGTGCTGGCGCGCGTCGCCACCGGCGAGGCACCGGGGGACGCCTGGGCCCATCTGCCGGCGAGGCGCTTCTTCCAAGAGCTGGCCGGCGAGGTCATCGGGACGTCCTACGGCCCACCCCACAGGATGGGCGGAGACGAGTTCCAGCTGCTCGAATTCGTTCGGCGCGGCTTCATCACTGGGCCTGGCGGGGAGGCCTTCGGCTCGACGGGCATCGTGGTGAACTGCCCGATCGTCATGCGCTTCCTGTAGTCACCTCTCCCTGCGTGGCGCTCGGCGGCCGACCCCTCGGTCGCCGATCGCCACGCTCAACTCGGCGCTGGAATCCAGATCGCGACATGCCCTCCCGGTCCGTTCTCAATCCAGATCCGACCGTCGTGAGCCTCCACCAATCCCTTGGCGATCGTGAGCCCCAGCCCTGTTCCCCCCAAGGGCCGGCCTTCGCTGCGGATGGCTCGTGCGGATGAGATGAAGATTCGAGAGCGGAGGTCGTCGCTGAAGCCATCCCCCCGATCGACGACGCGAATGACGACCCCGGCGCCTTGTTGGGCAAGGTCGAGGAGGACTTCGGTGCCTGGAGGCGCGTGCCTGATCGCGTTGTCCAGGAGGTTACGGATGGCGCGCGAGACCTCGCTGATTCCCACTTCAGCCAATGTCGAGCCATCCATTGAGACGCGCAACGTCACGGACTTCTGTACCGCGACCGGCGTGAGCGCCTCGACGGCTTCGTCCGCAAGCTCCGATAGGTCGGCCGCCACTCGCTCGAATTCAAAAGGCCCTGCTTCGATACGTGCAAGCAGGAACAGGTCGTCCGACAGGCGGCGCACGGCCTCGATGTCCTTGCGCATGGCCGCAAAATAGCGTCGAGGCTCCGGAGCAAGATCATCCTCGAGAGCATCGAGTGCCGCTCGGAGCGCGGCGAGCGGCGTCCGCAGGTCATGACCGATCGCCGCCAAAAAGGCCTGGCGAGCGGTGCGCTCGCTGGCGCGCTCAGTCTCCAGAGCGGCCAGCCGAGCGGCCATCATGTCGATCGCTCTCGCTGCCTGACCGATCTCATCGGCGCGGTCCACGCCAGACCTTGCAGTAAGGTCACCCTGGGCCATCCGGGCAGCCGCCATTCGAAGTTGGCGCGCGTCCGCAGCCAGCCCTCTCGCAACCCCGTACTCGACAACAAGGCCAAACCCAGCTCCCATGATCGACACGATCAACAGAAGCATGAGTTGGCCAGGCTGCAGGAACATGAGCCCGGCGGATAGGGCGATCGTGGTTCCTGCAGTGATCATCGCGCCAAGTGCAACGGCGAGTATCGCGCGGCGTAGAGATGGAACGTGCTCCACGAATCGCGGGATGACCAGCGCGGCGAAAATCGTGCCGGCCGCCAAGCCCATGAACAGCGGAATGCCGACAGGCCGTGCAACCGGATCGTTCTCGCCGAGGCTCATCATTGCGACAACGCCGACGACGGCGATGATGACCGGGCCGAGGACAATGACTTTCACGGATCGAACCGATATCCGACACCACGGACAGTGACGATCCAACGCGGTTGGAGGGGATCCTCCTCGATCTTCTGTCGGACGCGGCGAACGTGGACCGTCACCGTCGAAACGTCACTGAACTCTGTGGATGAGTCCCACACCGAGTTAAGCAACTGCCCGCGCGAGAAGACCTGGCTCGGCGATGACGCCAAGAACAGAAGGAGGTCGAATTCGCGGGCGCGAAATATGACCGGCTGCCCGTTCACCGTGACCGTCCTGGCTCGGGCATCGACCGATAGGCTGCCATATTCGAGCCGGCTATCGCCCGATGTCGGGCGGACACGGCGGAGGACGGAGCGAACCCGAGCGACGAGCTCTCGCGGAGAGAACGGCTTCACGACGTAGTCGTCCGCGCCCACCTCGAGCCCAACGACCCGATCGGTCTCATCGGTTCTGGCCGTAAGTATGATGACCGGAACCTCGCTCCTGCGCCGAAGGTCACGTAGAAATGCCAATCCGTCCATCCCCGGCAACATGAGATCAAGGATCACAAGGTCAGGGCCGAGCTCCAGGAGCTGCCGCGCCCCTTCGCCATCGGCGACAGCATCGACGCGGTAACCGTCGCGTTCGAGATAGCGAGACACGACGTCGCGAACCATTGGTTCATCGTCGATGACGAGCACTCGCGGGTGGCGACCGGCATCAGCCGAGTCGGCTATCGGCGGCGGAGTGCGCGGCATGTGCATCCGATGAGCATACGTTGCCCAAGTCGCCTCGCGGTGCGAGGACCCCATCCGTTCACCAACCGTTTCCGCGCGGCGGCGTGCCGCCAACGCTCGCTGCGAGCGTCAGCGGCTGATGGAGCGGTACTTCCTGATCGCCAGTGGCGTGAAGATCGCCACGATGACGACCATCCACACGATCGTGACGAGCACCGGTTGCTCTCCCGGTGGCCCCGTACCGGCGAACGGGTTCGGGTTGCCCCACATCTCACGGGTGGCCGTGCTCAAGTGCTCACCGGGTTCCACTCGGCGACCGGCCTGAGGAAGTCAGGCAGCGTCTGGGGCGGCACGAAGACGTTCGAGATGAACGTGATCGGGAAGATCGTGGTGAATGCCACCTGGTTGGCGACCTCAACCGTGGGGACCATCATGCCGAGCCATACGCCGATGGCAGACATGGCCATCGCGAACAGGAGCAGCAGCCCGAAGCCTGCCAGGAATGAGAGAACGTCGGTACTGACGCCCCAGCCGACCACGAGGCCGGACACCATCGGGACAACCAGGATGCCGGCGTTGTACACGACATCGGCCAGGATGCGACCAACGAGAACGGCTGATCGCGCCATCGGCAGCGATCGGAAGCGGTCAATGAGTCCCTTGTTGATGTCGTCGGTGATGCCGATCGCGGTGGTCGCGGCGGCGAACGCCACCGTCTGCGCGAAGATGCCAGGCAGGAGGAACTCCCGGTAGGCACCCGGATCGCTCTCGAAGCCGGGCAACGGGATCGCGCCACCGAAGACGAACGCAAACAGCAGCACGAACATGATCGACTGCAGGATTGCGAAGATCGCCAGCTCCGGGATGCGCGGCACCCGCTTGAGGTTGCGCCACGTGATGACGAGCGCGTCGCTGACCGATCGGCCAAGCCCTGAGGGCCGGGCCGGAAGTGACTGAGTGGTCATGACGCGCTGTCTCCGTTCTCGGCCGCTGCCTCCTCGGTGGCGTGGCCGGTGATCGACAGAAAGACGTCGTCGAGCGTCGGCCGCCGCAGGCCGATGTCGTCAATCGCAATGTTGGCCTCATCGAGGTCGCGCAGGACACCGATGAGCCGGTCGGCGCCGCCGGTCGCCGCGATGGTGATGCGGCGCGTGTGCTCATCGACGCTCGGCTCGTCGCCCCCCGTGGCGGTCAGCAGCTCGACCGCGCGGGCGATGTCGTCGCGCTCACGTACCACCACCTCGATGCGCTCGCCGCCGACCTGCGACTTGAGTTCGTCCGCGGTGCCGCGCGCGATGATCTTGCCGTGGTCGACGACTGCGATCGTATCGGCCAATTCATCGGCCTCTTCGAGGTACTGCGTCGTCAACAGCAAGGTCGTGCCGTCGCGCACCAGGCCGCGGATGACGTCCCACATGCCCATCCGGCCGCGCGGATCGAGCCCGGTGGTCGGCTCATCGAGGAACAGGAGTCGCGGGCGCCCGATGAGCGCGCCCGCGAGGTCCAGGCGCCGGCGCATGCCGCCAGAGAAGGTCTTGACCACGCGATCTGCCGCGTCGCCCAGCTCGAACTCCTCGAGCAGCTCGCTGGCTCGGCTGGTCGCTTCGGCGCTGCGCAACTGGTAAAGGCGCCCGAACATCCACAGGTTCTCGCGGGCGGTCAGGTTCTCGTCCACCGCCGCGTACTGGCCCGAAAGACCGATGACGCCGCGCAGCTCATCCGCCTGGGTCGCGATGTCGTAGCCCGCCACCGTCGCGCGACCAGCGTCGGGCTTCAGGAGCGTGGCCAGGATGCGCACGGTCGTCGTCTTGCCCGCGCCATTGGGACCCAGGAGCCCGAGCACCGTTCCTTCATCGACGGTGAGGTCGACGCCGTCGAGCGCACGGACCTCGGACTTCCGGGACCGATAGATCTTGGTCAAACCCTCCGCGACGATGGCGGGTTGACCGCCACGGGCGAATGCCCGCGATGTCCCACTATGCGCGGCGACTAAGCGTTCAGCGACTTCGGGCAAAGTTGTTCCTCTCGTTGCATCGGAAGCGAAGCGTATCGCATGTTCCTACGAGAGCATGTCAACGCTGGATCTTCGGATCAGACGGCGCTCGAGGCCCGAACTCATCGGTCGCGAGAGTCGCTCCGACGGACGACCGCCAACTGCTCTCCTCGACGAACGAAAGAAACGCGGTCCCAACCGGGCCGAGCCGGCGGCCGCGCGGGTACACCAGGTGCCATTGACGGTGCAGCGGAAAGCCGGTCACGGGAACCTCGACCACGAGCCCCAGCTCGAGCTCGAGCAAGACGGAATGCCGCGAGACGATGGCCACGCCGAGACCGCCAGCCACGGCGCGCTTGATCGCGCCGTTGCTGGCAAGCTCCATCACGATCTCAATGGGTTTTGGTGCACGCGCCAGCGCCTCGTCGGCTGTTTCCCGAGTGCCTGATCCGGGCTCCCGCACGATGAATGGCTCCCGAGCGAAGCGCGCCAATGAGACGCGATCCGCCGAGGCCAGCACGTGCCCGGGCGGCACGATGGCGATCAGCTCGTTCGGAAGAAACGGCTGGACCGCCAATGGGATGGTGGGCCGTTCGCGGAGACGACCCACGACGGCGAAGTCCGCGTCTCCATCCATGATCCGCTGGTACACGTGGTCACGGTTCCCAACGTCCAGCCGGACGTCCACTCCCGGGTTCGCGGCCTTGAAGGCACCGAGCAGGTCAGGCAGGACGTATATGCCGACCGTCGTGTCCCCCGATACGCGGAGGATTCCCCGCTCGAGGCCGTGCAGCTCATCGATGGCCCGCTCGGCGGACGCAAACTCGGCGAGGATGCGGGTCGCATGATCGTACAGGAGCCTGCCGATTTCCGTTGGCCGCGCATGCTTTCCCACGACTTCGACGATCGGCCCACGGACGGCGATCGCAAGGGCTTTCACCTGGTGCGACACGGCCGGCTGGCTCAGATGGAGCGCATCGGCCGCACGGGAGAAGTTTTGCAGATCGATGACCGTCGTGAAGATCCGCAACTGATGAACGGTAACGCGCCGTTCGAAGCGCTCAGTCTCTTGCATTCGAAAATCTTATCAACTTCATTCTTTACATGTATTAGACATCATGCTGGTGACCAGCCTACCGTGGCGCATGGAATCACAGCACGAGCGCAGCGCGGACAGGTATCGAGCCGGCGTCCTCAAGTACGCCCAGATGGGCTATTGGGATCCCGACTACGAGCCGAAGGAGACCGATGTCCTGGCGCTCTTCCGGATCACGCCCCAGGAGGGTGTCGACCCGCAGGAGGCCGCGGCCGCCGTGGCCGGAGAGTCCTCAACGGCCACGTGGACGGTCGTCTGGACCGACCGGCTGACGGCGGCTGACGTCTATCGCGCCAAGGCCTACAAGGTCGAGCCGGTGCCGAACAGTACCGAACAGTACTTCGCCTACATCGCCTACGACATCGACCTCTTCGAGCCCGGATCGATTGCGAATCTGACCGCGTCGATCATCGGCAATGTCTTTGGCTTTAAGCCACTCAAGGCGCTGCGCCTCGAGGACATGCGCTTCCCGGTCGCCTACGTCAAGACCTTCGACGGACCGCCCACCGGCATCGTCGTCGAGCGCGAGCGTCTGGACAAATTCGGGCGACCCCTGCTGGGCGCGACGACCAAGCCGAAGCTCGGCCTGTCGGGCCGCAACTACGGCCGCGTGGTGTACGAGGCGCTCAAGGGCGGCCTCGACTTCACAAAGGACGATGAGAACATCAACTCGCAGCCGTTCATGCACTGGCGCGATCGATTCGGCTTCGTCATGGAGGCCGTCAATCGCGCATCGGCAGCCAGCGGGGAGGTGAAGGGCCACTACCTCAACGTGACCGGCGCCACCATGGAGGACGTGTACGAGCGCGCCGAGTTCGCGAAGGAGCTCGGCAGCGTGGTGGTGATGATCGACCTCGTCATCGGCTACACCGCCATCCAGTCCATCAGCAAGTGGGCGCGGCGCAATGACATGCTGCTCCATCTGCACCGGGCCGGCGCTTCCACCTACACGCGTCAGAAGAACCACGGCATCAGCTTCCGTGTCATCGCCAAGTGGATGCGGCTGGCTGGCGTGGATCATATCCATGCGGGCACCGTGGTCGGCAAGCTCGAAGGCGATCCGAACACGATTCGCGGGTTCTACAACATCCTGCGCGAACCGTACAACCCTTCCGACCTGGAGTCGGGACTGCACTTTGACCAGGACTGGGCCGGGATGCGCAAGGTCATGCCGGTCGCGTCGGGCGGCATTCACGCCGGCCAGATGCACCAGCTCCTCACGTACCTGGGAGACGACGTCGTGCTCCAGTTCGGCGGCGGCACCATCGGTCATCCGATGGGCATCCAGGCCGGGGCGATCGCGAATCGCGTGGCGCTGGAGGCCATGGTGCTGGCCCGCAACGAGGGTCGCGATATCTGGAACGAGGGTCCCGACATCCTCGCCGCGGCTGCGCGCACCTGCCAACCGCTGAAGGCTGCGCTCGACACCTGGGGCGAGGTGACCTTCGACTACACAAGCACCGATACGCCCGACTTCGTTCCCACACCAACGCCGGCGTAGAGGAAGGACGCATGAGACTCACGCAGGGAACGTTCTCGTTCCTCCCCGACCTGACCGACGACCAGATCCGCGCCCAGATCGAATACTGCCTCGAGCAGGGATGGGCCATGTCGATCGAGTACACCGATGACCCGCATCCGCGCAACACGTACTGGGAGATGCACGGCAACCCGATGTTCGACCTGCACGACGCGGCCGGCGTGATGGTCGAGCTCGTCGATGCGAGGGCGACCTTCCCGCGCCACTACATCAAGGTCAACGCCTTCGACTCGACGAAGGGCATCGAGTCGCTGCGCCTGTCGTTCATCGTCCACCGCCCCGATCCCGAACCCGGTTTCACGCTGGAGCGCCACGAAGTCGAGGGGCGCCACATCCGCTACACGGTCCGCGCCTATGCCACCGACCGGCCGCAGGGCGAGCGCTACCCGTGACCGATACCGCGGCAGAGCTCGATCTCGATGGCGCGCTCGCCGAGACGCGGGTCGAGGAGCTGCTCACCACGCTCGACACCGAGCTCGTTGGCCTCGTCCCGGTGAAAACGCGCATCCGCGAGATCGCGGCGCTGCTGCTCATCGAGAAGCTGCGGGCGCAGGCAGCTCTGTCGGCCGGACCGCCATCGCTGCACATGAGCTTCACCGGCAACCCCGGCACCGGCAAGACCACGGTCGCCTTGCGCATGGCCGAGATCCTTCATCGGCTGGGCTACGTGCGCAAAGGCCACCTCGTGGCCGTCACGCGCGACGACCTGGTGGGCCAGTACATCGGCCATACCGCGCCGAAGACGAAGGAGGTGCTGAAGCGGGCGATGGGCGGCGTGCTGTTCATCGACGAGGCCTACTTCCTGTATCGGCCCGAGAACGAGCGCGACTACGGCCAGGAGGCCATTGAGATCCTGCTCCAGGTCATGGAGAACCAGCGCGACGACCTGGTGGTCATCCTGGCGGGCTACAAGGACCGCATGGAACGATTCTTCGGCAGCAACCCCGGCATGAGCTCGCGGATCGCGCACCACGTGGACTTCCCCGACTACGCTCCCGATGAGCTCGAGGCCATCGCGGGGCTGATGCTCGGCTCCATGCAGTACCGCCTGTCGGCCGATGCCGAGCGGGCATTCGCCGACTACATCGCGCGACGGCGGAGCCAGCCGAACTTCGCCAATGCGCGCTCGATTCGCAACGCCCTCGACCGGGCGCGCCTGCGCCAAGCTAACCGGCTCGTTGCACGTCGGGGTTCCACCCTTAGCCGCGACGACCTCATGACCATCGAGGCCGATGACATCCTGGCCAGCCGCGTCTTCGACGAGGACGCCGATGAAGCACGGGCGCGCGTGGGCTCATGAATCAGGAACAGACGCTCACCGAGTTCCTCATCGCCGAGCAGCGACGGGTCCCGGGTGCAACCGGCAACTTCACGGCGCTCGTCAACGACATCCGGCTGGCGTGCAAGCGAATCGCCAATCTCGTCGGCAAGGGATCGCTGGCGGACCTGGCAGGCAAGGCCGGGAGCGTCAACGTCCAGGGCGAGGATCAGGCAAAGCTCGATATCCTCGCGAACCGAATCTTCATCGAGATCCACGAGCGTGCTGGCACGCTCGCGGGGATGGTCTCCGAGGAGCTCGAAGACGTGTGGCAGATTCCTGAGCAGTCGCGAGGCGCCTACCTGCTGGCTTTCGATCCGCTCGACGGCTCGTCGAACATCGACGTCAACGTCTCGGTCGGCTCCATCTTCTCCGTGCTGCCCAATCCCGACCCGGCGGCCGAGATGGGACCGGCAGCGTTCCTCCAGCCCGGCGAGCGACAGGTCTGCGCCGGCTACGCGATCTACGGACCCACGACGATGCTCGTCATCTCGTTCGGGCACGGTGTCCATGGCTTCACGCTGGACCGTGAGATCGGCGAGTTCATCCTCACGCACGCGGACATGCGCATCCCCGAGGGTGCGAGCGAGTTCGCCATCAACTCGTCCAACTCGCGCTTCTGGGAGCCGGCCATCACGCGCTACGTGGACGAGTGCCTGGCCGGCAGCACGGGCCCCCGCGGCCGCGACTTCAACATGCGCTGGGTCGCCTCGCTCGTGGCCGAGGCCCACCGCATCCTCCTGCGCGGCGGCGTCTTTCTATATCCGCGCGACGATCGGAAGCCGGCACGCAGCGGCAAGCTGCGGCTGCTGTACGAGGCGAACCCGATCGGCTTCCTCGTCGAACAGGCCGGTGGCAGGGCCAGCACGGGCGATTGTCCGGTTCTCGAGGTCCAGCTAACCGACATCCACCAGCGCACGGGTCTGATCTTCGGTTCGCGGCCCGAGGTCGAGCTCATCGAGCGGTACCACCGCGATCACAACGTCCGGCAGTACGATGCGCCGCTCTTCGGCTCGCGCGGCCTGTTCCGTGGCGCCGACTGAACGGAGGACACCATGTCGACACTGCACCCGATCATCGCCGTCACCGGGTCATCTGGCGCCGGGACGACATCGGTTTCCAAGACCTTCGGTCAGGTCTTCCGGCGTGAGCGGATCAACGCGGCGTTCGTTGAGGGCGACGCGTTCCATCGGTTTGATCGGATGGAGATGGCCGAACGCATCGCCGCGGAGGCGGCCGAGGGCAACCACCAGTTCAGCCACTTCGGCCCGGAGGCGAACCTATTCAACGAGCTCGAGGGCTTCTTCCGCGATTACAGCGCCACCGGCACCGGAAAGATGCGGACGTACCTCCATGACGAGGACGAAGCAGCCTCACATGGCCAGCCGCCCGGAACGTTCACGCCCTGGGAGGAGGTTCCGCCGGGCACCGATCTGCTGTTCTACGAGGGGCTGCATGGCGCGGTAGCGACCGAGACGGTTGACGTCGCGCAACATCCGGACCTGCTCATCGGCGTCGTGCCGGTCATCAATCTCGAATGGATCCAGAAGATCCACCGGGACAAGGCGACGCGCGGCTACTCAGCCGAGGCGGTGACTGACACGATCCTGCGGCGCATGCCCGACTACCTGCGCTACATCTGCCCGCAGTTCACCCGAACCCATATCAACTTTCAGCGCGTGCCGGTGGTCGATACCTCCAACCCGTTCGTCGCCCGCTTCATCCCGACCCTCGAGGAGAGCTTCCTGGTCATCCGCTTCCGCGATCCGCGGGGCATTGACTTCCCGTACCTGCTCTCGATGCTGCCCGACTCGTTCATGAGTCGGGCAAACACCATCGTTTGCCCCGGCGGCAAGATGGACCTTGCCATGCAGCTCATATTCACGCCGATGATCTGGCGACTCATCGAGGAGCGTCGACATGCCCAGGGTCACGCGGGATAGGGGCCTCAGGCCGGGGGCAGGGTCGGGCTCTCCTCGTCGATCGGCTCTTCACCGCCGACGCCGGTCCAGTCATCGGGCGTCGACGTCCCGGTGGGGCGGCCGGTCTGCTCATCCATGTCGGTGATCGGGCGGTTGGCCTCGTCGTTCCCCGACGAATCACCCTGCTCGCTGTCACCAGTGCCGGCGGGACCCTCGGGATGCATGTCGGTATCGGATGTGCGCTCCATGGTGGACTCCTCGTAACTGGCCGCGCCTGTCGCCTGAGGTAGCGACCGGAACGCCGCGCATGTGTCCTGCTCAAGCATCCCGCGTGCCAAGTCAGAGTGCCCATCCCCGCTTCAATCGCCAACGGACCGCGTCGCCCACCGAGGCCGTTGGCGGGCCAAGCTGACGCAACTCAAGCTCTCCGACCGGTGTTGCGAGGCGATAGTCGGTGTGCGGCCCTCGAAACCACCGTGCGCTGACCGATGCATCGAGATCACCGCCGAGCTCCGCCCAGTCCGGACGCACCAGGATCTTCGCCGAACCGGGCGCGGACGCGGCGTCCGAGGCCAGTAACATCGCATGCCTCCGTCCCTCGATCACCACGACCGCCTGCGAATCGTTCCGCTCGACGACATCGAGCGCCAGCAGCGAGGCCGGCCCGCTCAACCGAGCGGTCCACAGGTCGGCCGGTCGTTCGTAGAGCTCTGCAGGCAAGCCGACCTGGACCAGGCGCCCCTCGCGCAGGACGCCGACGCGATCGGCCACGGCCAGTGCCTCCGTCACGTCATGCGTCGCCCACAGCGCAGCCGCGCCCGAGCGTCGCTGCTGATCGGCGATCTCGGCCACCAACGCGGCTCTCAACGGCGCGTCGAGGTGCGCGGTCGGCTCATCGAGCAGGAGCAGCCGAGCCTCACGGGCCAACGCGCGCGCGACGCCGATCCGCTGCTGCTCGCCGCCGGAGAGTTCCGACGGCCTTCTTTCGGCGAGCGCCGCAACGCCCATCAGGTCAAGCAGGTCTGCCGCGCGACGCCGGGCGGTGATGCGGTCGCGCCCGGAACGCCGCAACGGGTAGGCCACCGTGTCCAGCGCGGACAGGTGCGGCCACAGGGCGTAGTGCTGGAAAACCATGGCCACGCCTCGACGCTCGGGCGGCTCCTGGTTGCGTGGAGTGGCGACGGTGCGACCTTCCAGCCAGATCTCGCCGTCCGATGGCGGGAGGAACCCGGCTACCCCGTACAGGAGGCTGGACTTCCCCGAGCCCGACGGCCCCAACAGGACCACGCTCTCGCCGGCTTCCACCGTGAGGTCAACGCCGTGAAGCACCTCCGTGGCCCCGTACGCGACTCGCAGGCCACGGCACGCAAGCGCCGGACTCATCCGACGAGGCTCGCTGACCACCAGCGCCGCAGCACGAAGAGCGGCACGGCGCACAGCATGACGAGGAGCGTGAGCAACACGGATAGCGCGGTCGTGACCGTCGGGTCGCCGAGCTGCTGAACATTGAGGATGGCAACCGCGAGCGTCGCGCTGCTCGGTCCGTAGAGGAGGATCGAGATCGTCACCTCGTGCAGGGCGAAGACGAAGACAAGCAGGCCGGCAGCGATGAGCGTCGGAGAGATCAGTGGCACTGTCACTGTCCGCAGGGCCGTGGGTCCATCGGCGCCGTGAATGCGGGCTGCGTGCACGCCGGACGCCGACAGCCGATCGAGAGCGGCCGCGATGGGGCGCGCCGCGAGTGCCCAGAGCTTGGCGACGTACGCAATCAGGATGATGAGCAACGAGTCGCGCAGCGAGCGCCCGAAAGCGAGCAGCACCCCGATGGCGAGGACCGATCCGGGAACCGCGAACCCCAGCGACACGATTCCCGAGCCACGGCGCCGCCAACGCTGCCCCGGCGCGATCGCGACGGCCGCACCGAGTGCCACGCACGCCAGCGCCGTTCCGCCCGCGAGCAGCAGGCTGTTCACAAGCGCCGGCATGGTTCGACTATCGATCGCCCGCCCGAAATTGGCGAACGTGAGATTTTCGGGCAGCGGCGGCAACCCGACGGCACGCGTCAGCGCCGTGAGGACCAGCGCCAGCAGTGGCACCACGACGGTGAGCAGGATGAAGGTCCAGGTCAGCGCGATCGGCAGCCGGCCAGCCGGTCGCGTCGCTGCTCGGGGTCCGGCAATCGATCCGCGCTCCGTGCGTCGCGGCCCAAGGCGATCAGTGAGCACGACCACCAGCACGACAACTGCAACGAGCAGCAGGGCGAGCCCCAGCACTCGTTCGAAAGCCGCGTCGGTGGACGAGAAGGCGAGGTCGCTGTAGATGCGCGTCGTCATCGTCGCGAAGCCGGCCGGACGGCCGAGGACCGCCGGCGTCCCGAAGGTGTTCATCGTCGTGGCGAAGATGAGCCCGCCGGCCGCGGCAATGACCGGCCACAGCAGCGGCAACGTCACGGTCCGCAGTGCCGTCGCGCCGTTCGCTCCGCTCATCCGCGCCGCGCGCTCAAGATCCGGTTCGGCGCGGGTCCTCATCCCCGCAACGATCAGGAGATAGGCCAGCGGGACCGCGCCCGACGCCAGGACGAACACGATCCCCACGGGCCCATAGAGTCCGGGCAGCTCGACCCCGGTCAATCGGTCGATGAGCCCGGCCGGTCCGAACGCCCGCGTCCAGCCGAGGGCGCTGACGAAGTCGGGCACCAGCAGTGGCAGCAGGATGCCCGCCAGCAGAAAGGAACGGCTTGGAACCCGGGCATGCTCGGTGAGCAGGGCGAGGGCGAATCCACCCGTCACCGCCAGCGCCGTGACCGCCAGCGCGACCAACAGGCTGTTGCGGATGGCATCGACGCCCTCGGGACCGAGCGCGGCAATGAATGGCGCCGTACCACTGCCGAGCGCTTCGATGGCCAGGCGGGTGAGCGGCCAGGCGATGACCACCCCGAACATGGCCGCAATGGCGAGGAGCGCGAGCACGCGCCCCGCGCCCATGCGCCTCACCGAGTCATCCACCGAAGATCGCGCGATACTCCATCAAGAGTTCCTCCTGGCGGTCGAACACTTCATCCCAGTCGGGGCTGACCTGCTCACCATCGATCGGTGGCCCCTCGACGTCGTCGCGAATCGGCTGCCAACCGGTCGAGGCGATCGCCTCCTGGGCCTCTCGTGTCAGGAGGAAGTTCGCAAAGTGCTGCCCGTTGGCCAACTGCTCGGCATCGGCGAAGACGGCGACCGGGCTGTACAGCGCAATGGCGCCGGACGCTGGCCAGGCGATCTCGATCGGCGAGCCCTGCGCGATCGCGTCACGCGCGGACTTGTCGAGTGTCATCCCGGCCATGAAGCGCCCTTCGGCCACGCCAGTCAGCACCTCGGCCACGGCCTGCACCTGAACGGCACCGTTCACCGCCAGGTCCTCGTAGTACTCGATGCCGAAGTCCGGGTTCGACTCGAAGTAGGCCAACACGGCGAACGCGGAGCCAGCAAACCCTGGATCGGGTATGCCGACGCCATCAGCGTAGGCGGGATTGGTCAGATCGGCCCAATCGGTCGGAGGATCCGCCATCTCGGCTGCATGCACGATGAGCATGTTGAGCAGACGGGTGCCCCAGAACGTATCGGTCTGATACTCCTCGGGGACCGAGGCCGCCTCCGGCGGCGACCAGGCTTCCAACAGATCCTGCGCTGCGTACGACTGGACCGACAGCGGATCGGTGCCCCACAGCACATCACCGCCGATCTGCCCATCGCGGAGCTCCGCCGCAATGCGAGCATCAAGCTCGCCGGTCGGAGCGCGGAAGACCTCGACGGTGACATCAGGGGCCGCCTCGGCATAGGCGACAAGCACCGCGTCAACGGTGTCCTGGGTAACGGATGTGTAGAGGCGGACGGTACCGGACGGCTCCGGCAAGGTGCTCGCGGAGGCCGTCTCCTGCACGTCGCTCGTGGCCGATGGAGCGGATGGAGATGCCGCCGGGCTGCTGCACGCTGCGAGCAGCACGCCGCTGGCGAGAACCAGGTAGAGACGGGAGATCGCGCGTTGCGGCGCGCGGACAACGAAATCGGTCATCGGGAACTGCCTCCTGCATCAAGCGGAAGTCCTGGGCCAGCATTGGGCCGGCTTCCTCGCCTAGTGCCGCGTGGGCCGAGAACCTCCGGATTGCACCTCCTCTTGCTTCAAGGGGTCATGACAGGACGACGGCGGCCGCAGGACGCGACACGCGTCGATTCGTGACGTCAAGCTCGAGCATCGAGTAGCGGCGCAGGTTGACAAGCTGCCGCCGGCTCAGCCGATCACATACCCAGTCCCAGTGCAGCGACACGTAGTCCCCCGGCGCCAGTTGCGCCGCCAGGCCGATGCCGCCGATTCCGCGCGTGACCGTTTCCGACCGATACTCACCGAGGCCGAGCGATGTGCCGTCCCAGGTGAGCGGCTGCGAGATGACCTCCGCACGGTCGCCGTCGACGCTCAAGACTTTGCCCCACCGGATGCGGCATCGGTCAAGCACGTGGAGGGGGTGTTCCGACCGTTCGCCGCGCAGGAGCCCGACCCAGGGATAGATGCCGAAGACGTGGAAACTATGGGTCGGGAGTGCGCCGGCCGGGATGGCCTCGGCCAGGTAGCCCCAGCTCTGTCCAACGCGCGTCTTGAATCGGTCGATCAAGGAGTTGCCGAAGCTCGTCATGTCGATGCGCGAGAGCAGCGAGCTGCCGAGCCAATAGGCCTCGACCACGCGACGGTCCAGCGGGCTGCCGATCTTCGTCTCATGGGCGATCAGCTCGAGGTATGGCCACGCGCCACTGAACCCTCGAGCGAGCTGTGCCAGGCCGGGGTCGACCATTCCCGCATTCGCGTACTCGAGCAAAGACTTATGGTCGTCGGGACCGCAGTACCCCAGCTCGTTCGGCGGATACGCGTAGCGCGCGAACATCGTTGCGCCATCGCCCGCCCACGCAGGCGGGTCTGGAGAGGCAGTCGGCTTCGACGGGATCTCCAGCTGCACCGAGCCTGACTCCGGGTTCATCGCTCCGTCTCCGCGGCGGTGGCGACGGCTTCCTCGCGATCCCACGGATAGCGTTGACCGCCGGGCACGTCATCCTCTTCGCCGGGACCGATGTCAAGCAGGACGTCGACCGAATCGGCGGCTTCCTCCGGCGTCATCGTCTGAAGCGCAAAGCCCAGGTGGATGAGGACCCAATCTCCGACCGCGATCGGCTCGGGAAGCAGCCCGATGTTGATATCGCGGTTGACGCCCTGCACATCAACGCTGACGAGGTCCGGATGAGCGGCATCCATCGCCACGACCTGACCGGCGATTCCCAGGCACATATGCGCGTCCTCTAGCCCGTGCTGGCGGCTGCCGCCGATGGCGGAAACTCGAGCGCTTCGAGCGTCAGCTCGTCTCCCTCCACCGTGACGACTTCAAGAGTCGCATCCGCGAGCTCGGTCCCCATGGTGAGGACCTGGAACGCCAGGTCGAGCTCCTCGCGATCGGTCTCGTGATGACCGCCGATACGGACGCGCACCTTTAGGGCCGGACGGCCGGCCGCGCGCTGCAAAGCCGCTTCGACGATCCCCTCGCAGAGTCCTGCCTCATGCATCCGCTTCCCCTACATCCGTCGCATGCGAAGGTAACGCGCGATGTCCGGCAACGTCATCACCAACATCAACAGGGCAATCGCGGCAAGCACGATCACCAGGATCAACCACCACTCCATGACCTCACCTCACTACGAACTTACATGCTCCGCATGCGGAAGTACCGAGCGATATCGGGCAGGGACGCTGCCACGCTTGCGAGCACCGCGACCGCGATGGCCGCCATCACGGTGAATCCAAAGATACGTGCCACGATTGCCATTGCCCCGATCTCCTACGCTTCTGTGGCCTGAGCGGCCGATGCCATGGGCCGCAGGCGGCCCGGTTCGTTGACGAGCTCCAGCACTGCATCCACCGCGCCAGGGACGGACGCGGCGACGACCGGGCTCAGGCCCATCTCTTCTTCCAGCGACGCCGGCTCACATCCGACCATGACGATGCGCAGGTCGGTCCTGCCGAGCATCCGCAGCTGGGCGATGACCTGCTGCGGGTCCATGCTATGCGCATCCGCCGGTGTGTCGGCGACGCTGCTCGCATCGATCTCCATGAGGTACAGCGTGCCGGGCTCGCCGCCCTGTGGCGTTGCATCGACGAGCACGAGTGCCTCATAGTCGTCGAGCAGCTCGAAGGCGAGATGGATGCCCCGGATTCCGAAGTCGCGCACGGTCACGTCCTCGGGCACGTTTCGCTCTGCGAGGGCGCGCGCGACCTCGCACCCGAAGGCATCGTCGCCGTTGAAGATGTTGCCGATGCCGGCGACCAGGACGCGCTTGTTCATTGCGTCACCCCGATCGCAAGCTCGAGCTCGGTCGGGCGAAAGTAGAGGAAGCGTCCCACCCACGCATGCTCCTCAGACGCCGGATCATCGACGAGAATGATCGCCACGTACGACTCCTCTTCGAGCGTCTCCCACACACCCTCGATGCGTCCGATGCGTCCGGCCAGGAACATGTCCATGCTGTCGCCGCGCGGCCCCGGCACGAGACGCACCAGTGCGCCACGCCCGACCTGCTCGCCACCGATCTCCACGGTGGCAGTGTGCGGATCCACGCGTGCCTCCGGCTCCCAGAATGGCGCGTCCGGGCTGAATGGATCAGCGAACGGTGAAGGAGCGGGCTCCGCGGCCGGTTGTGGCATCGGGCGCAGCATGCGCACGGCACCGTGGAGCTTATCGAGCAGCTCAGGCGGCAGGTCGTCGCTGCGGTCGATGATCGCGGCGGCGCGCGGATCGGTGGCGCGCGCCTCGCGCTTCTCCTCATCGGTCATGGTCATGATCCGCAGCGTGAGAATCTCGTCGATCTCGGTCGCGTCGAACAGATCGCCGGGGCTCTCCGGCGCGATCTCGGGCTGGTCGTACAGGATGATCGGCGAAGCGAGCATGGTGCGACCGTCCGTCCCCACCAGCACCGGCCATAGGTTGTGCTGTTTGCAGCTTGCAACGGCGTCGGACGATGCGGCCGGCGGCTCCAGCAGCGAAATGAAACGGCCGTCGCTGACGGCCAGCAGGAGGTGCGCCCCGAGCATGGCGCGACGCGTGGCCTCGTCCCGGTCGGATCCGTTCTCCCACGGAGCGTCGTTGGTAACCGCGACCCGGACCCGCAGGAAACGGTCTTCTCGCCTCGCGCTCATCGCGATCGTGCCGGTCAGCGGCCACCGGCGGCGGGTGATGGCGCCCTCGGATAACATTTCGCGCTCCTCGCCACCGGGAATCTCAAAGGGAACGCGCACGTCGCCTTCGAGCAACGCCTCGACGCTCTGCGACTCGCCGTCGACCGTGCGCTCGACGGCCTCGTCCCACGGCAGGTGCAGCGTGCCATCCACCGTCAGCGACAGGACGTCCGTTCCGTTCGCATCCTCGAGGCCACGCGCCTGGAGCTGGAGGAAGCGCAGACGGACCTCGAGGTGGGCCGAGCCATCCGGCTCGATGAGCACCTCCGTCCAGGCATCGGGCCGCTCGGACGAACTGGCCGCCTCCGCGTAGCCGGACGGCACGAGGACGCCGAATTGCCAGCGCACCTGGTTCTTGCGCGCCGAGGCACGATACGGGTAGAGCAGGTAGCCCTCCCACAGGACCGCGTCCGCGATGCGCTGACCATCGGCGAAGCTCATACCGGCTCAGGCTCCGACACCGCGTCGAGCAGTGAGTCGACGGCCTCGTCCCAGGTCGTGAGGACGCGGCGCCCGCGGTACTGATGAAGCGCGTCGAACGTGTCGCGTCGCAGCCGGATCCAGGCGCTATCGGGGAAATAGGCATCCATCATGGCGCGCCACACCGAGACGGGCAGCCGATAGGCTGCCTCGTGGTGCCACGGCACCTGGTCGATGCTGAAGCCGGTCCCGCGCCGCTCGAACACGGTGCCCGAGAAGAGAAACAGGAGCGGAATCTCGCCGCCGTCCAGCGAGTGGAAGTACTTGGCCGCGACCACCTCGAAATCGTAGGTGCATGCGATCGGCAGGTCGACCTCGGTCGAGCCCGAGAAGGCGGGCACGACGAGCGAGGCGTTGGTCCACAGGAGCGTGCGCAGGGTGTCACCCCAGCGTGCCGGCTCGCCGAAGACCTCGAGCAGGCGATCCTCCTCGGCCCCGTCGTATCGGCGCCGGCGGGGCTCGATCTGGATCTGCGCCCGCAGCGCGATGGTGCCGATCTGCTGTCCGCTGTCCTCGCTGATGCGTAGACGCAGGATCAAGGTCGGGACCACGGCATACGGTTCGTGACGGGCGCCAATGACCTCGAATCGCAGCTCGCTCATGATACGGACCGTTGGACGGGCCGGCTCGTTTCATCCAGCCCGGCAAAGAAGGCGTCGATCGCCTCGCGCGCCTCCGTCCCGCCATCGAAACCGCGCCATGTCTGGCGAATGATTCCGGTCAGTTCGTAGGCGACGTCGATCGGCACGAGGTAGCACGACTGTCCGTCTGTCTCGCGCCTGACCAGGAGGGCTTCCACGTCGGGCAGCATGCCGGCCAGCATCGGATTGGCGGCCACCAGCTCGTCCCACAGCTCCAGCGGCAGCTCGGACTCGGTGGCTCCGGCCGGGCTGGGATAGAAGGCCACGGTCCGGTCCTGCACCGAGTTCACGAAAAAGAAGGCGATGCCCACCGGGATCTGGAGCGCCTCCCACTGGGCGCCGGACAGCGCGAAATCCGGATCGACCTGGCGCCGATCCGGCACGGCCCGATACCGGCTGCCCCCCGCCCCTTCGGCTGTGAACAGGAGGTAGCAGCCACGGCAGGTGCATACGAGGGAGCGCGTCTCGGTGTTGACAACGTGAGGATGGTCGTCGCGAATCGGTTCCGTACACATCTCGCATGCCTCGCCGGGCGCCGGACGCTGACGCGGCTTCAGGAAGCGCGCGAGCGTCGCGGCTCCCTGCGCCTGGCGCTCGGCAGCGGCATCGGCCTCACGCGCGCGCCGCGCCAGGCCTCCAATCCCGCCCGCGGGACGCTGTCGCTGCTCGCCCGTCACCTTCTCAGGCCGTCGCGGCCGGCAGTGCCACCTGAACCTGGCCGGCATCGACGATCAGGGGCAGCGGATCGAGATGCAACCCCGCCCCGTCCGCCGATCGTCCGGCGAAGCGCAGGTCAAAGCGTGCCGCGCAAGACGGACAGGCGAGAATCTCTCCAACCAGCTTGCCAGCGGCGAGAGCCGCACCGCAACTGGCACAGACATTCCGGTACGCGTATAGCGTCCCTTCCAGGCCGGCCACCAGCAGCGACTGTCCGGATGCGCTGATCGCGGTCAGCGCGCCGTTCACGACGACCGGAGAGATGCCAAGCTCGGTCCACTCCGGCGGCGGTGGAAGCACGCTCAGGCCATCGATCTGCACCAGGGCAGGTCCGCTCGCATACTCATTGTCGTGCTCGTCCTCGACCGCCTCCACCCGGGCGATCTCGGGCGCGGCCTCGAGGATCGCTCGCTGGAGCGCGTGATTCAGCGTGATGGACGATGACGGGCAGCCACTGCACGATCCTTCCATCCGCAACCGCACGACGTCGCCGTCGATGGCGTCCACCTGCACGCCACCGCCGTGCGAACCGAGGTACGGGCGTACCTTATCGATCGCGCGTGTCACCCTGGTCTCGAGATCGATCGGGTGAAGGTCATGCAGGACGAGCAGACTGGCGATGAGCTCATCGTCCGCCAGCCGCTCGGGAAATGGGGCTCCGTTGTCCGGCAGCGCGGTGATCTCCATGATTCGCCGTAACCCGGCGCCGTACAGCTGCATCAATAGCCGGACCAGCTCCTCGGCCGCGTCCGCGAGGCGCGGATCGGCCGAGGAACCGAAGTCGGCGAGGAGGGCCTCCAGACGTTCGCTGGTGACCCTCGGATCGACCGTGGTGGCCTGCATCCGTCAGCCAATCACGAGCTGTTCGGGGTTTGGCATTCCCGCCGGGGAATGCCGCCGCTCGACCACGTGCCCCTTTCCGAGGTACATGTGCACGCCGCACGGGAGACAGGGATCGAAGCTGCGCACGGTACGCATGATGTCGATGCCCTTGAAGTTGGCCAGATCGTTGTCCTCGAAGATCGGCGTGTTCATCACGGCGTCCTCGTATGGCCCGGGCGTGCCGTACGTGTCACGCGGATTGGCGTTCCACGGCGTCGGCGGATACGGGTGGTAGTTGGCGATCTTGCCGTCGCGGATGACCATGTGGTGGCTCAGCACGCCGCGCACGGCCTCGGTGAAGCCGACGCCGATGCCCTCATCGGGCACCTTGAACTCGTTCCAGGTCTTGGTATGGCCGGCCCGAACCTCTTCGAGCGCTCGCTCGATGAAGTAGAGGGCGCATCCGGCGGCGTAGGCCTGGAAGTACGTCCGGGCGCGATTGCGCTCGATGGTGTTACTCCACTGCGGGATCTTCCACTCGAAGCTCGTCTCGGGCATGGAGATGGTTCGCGGCAGGTTGATCTGCACGCTGTTTCCGGTGGCCTTGACGTAGCCGATGTCAACCAGGCCCGAGAGGGCAGTCGACCACAGGCGCGCGATCGGTCCGCCACCGGTGTCCAGCGCCAGGTGATCGGTCCCATCGAACCAGCGTGGGCTCATGACCCACGTGTACTTGTCATCGAAGTCGCGCTTCTGCGGACGCGGGATGGTGTGCTGGTTCCACGGATGCCGCATGTCGACCGGGTTCCCCAGCGGGTCCTTATCGACGAACTTCTCCTGGTCGACCCAGTCCTCGTAGAACGAGGAGCCGAGCAGGATGCGGATGCCGAGGTTGATCTTGACGAGGTCGTTCGTGACGAGCTTGCCGTCGACCACGATGCCGGGGGTCACGTACATGGCGCGACCCCACTCGGTCATGTCCTTGTACTGGAAGTTGCAGACCTCCGGATTCTGGAAGCTGCCCCAGCAGTTGAGGAGGATACGGCGATTGCCGACCTGCTCGTACCCAGGCAGGGCCTCGTAGAAGAAGTCGAACAGGTCGTCGTGCAGCGGCACGACGCGCTTCATGAACTCCACGTAGCGCATGAGCCGCGTGAGGTAGTCGGTAAAGAGCTGGATGGTGGCGACCGTGCCGACACCGCCCGGATAGAGCGTTGACGGATGGACGTGGCGCCCCTCCATCAGGCAGAACATCTCGCGCGTCAGCCGGCTCATGACGAGCGCTTCCTTGTAGAAGTCGCCCTCCAGCGGGTTGAGCGAGCGCATGATGTCGCCGATGGTGCGGTAGCCGTGGATCGACGCGTTCGGCGCCTCGGTGTTGTTGGCGAGATCGAGGACGCCGGGGTTCGTCTCTGCGACCATTCGCTCGCAGTAATCGACCCCGACCAGGTTCTCCTGGAAGATGTTGTGGTCGAACATGTATTCGGCGGCCTCGCCGAGGTTGATGATCCACTCCGCCAGGTACGGCGGCTGAACGCCGTACGCCATGTTCTGGGTGTAGACCGAACAGGTCGCGTGGTTATCGCCGCAGATGCCGCAGATACGGCTGGTGATGAAATGGGCGTCGCGCGGGTCCTTGCCCTTCATGAAGATCGAGTAGCCGCGGAAGATCGACGACGTGCTGTGGCACTCGACCACCTGCTTCTTAGCAAAATCGATCTTCGTATAGATGCCGAGGCTGCCGACGATGCGGGTGATCGGATCCCACGCCATCTCGACGAGGTTGCTGTCCTTCCCGGTGGAGTTGTAGGCCTTCTGCGCTACGGTCGTCATCGGTGAATCTCCTTCGCTCGTCGAGCCTACTGCCAGGACTTCTGATAGCCGGTGGTGAGCTTGTCGCCCGGGTGGCGCCACTTCGGCTCCTTGTCCACCGTTCGCAGCGTCATGGTCCGCAGGCCGCGAATGACGCTTCCGTACGCGCCGCTCGCAGCGGTGGAGACACGCGCGCCAGGTGGCTCGTCCATGAAGGGCATGAACTTGTCGGGGAAGCCGGGCATCGTGCAGCCGATGCAGATTCCGCCGACATTGGGACAGCCGCCGACGCCGTTGATCCAACCGCGCTTCGGCACGTTGCACTTCACGACCGGTCCCCAACAGCCGATCTTGACCAGGCATTTCGGCGAGCCGTACTCGGTCGTGAAGTCGCCCTGCTCGTAGTAGCCGGCTCGATCGCAGCCCTCGTGCACCGTCTTGCCGAACAGCCACGTTGGCCGCAGCGCATCGTCCAGCGGGATCATCGGCGCGGAGCCGGCCGCCTGGTAGAGGAGGTAGAGCAGCGTTTCCGAGAAGTTATCCGGATGGGTCGGGCAGCCCGGGATGCAGACGATCGGGATGCCGGCGCCCGTCCTGAAGTCCCAGCCGAGATAATCCGGCACGCCCATGGCACCCGTCGGGTTGCCGGCCATGGCATGGATGCCACCGTACGTGGCGCAGGTGCCGGCTGCCACGATGGCAAGCGCCTTCGGCGCCAGGCGATCGAGCCACTCGTTCGTCGTGATCGGCTGTCCGGTCTCGGGATTCGTGCCGAAGCCCGACCAGTAGCCTTCGCCGTTGATCTTCTCGTTCGGGATCGAGCCTTCGACCACCAGCACGAAGGGATCAAGCTCGCCACGCTCGGCCTTGAAGAACCACTCGATGAAGTCGTTCACGCCGCCGACCGGGCCATTGTCGTAGTCGATCAGGGGCCAGTGGACCGCGACCCGCGGGAGTCCGGGCAGCGCTCCGAGCACGATCTCCTCGATGCTCGGCTGGGTCGCGGCGGTCAATGCCACCGAGTCCCCGTCGCAGCTCAATCCCGCATTGATCCACAGAACGTGGACGAGCGGTGCTTCTTCCCTGGTTGCGGTTCCCTCGACTTGGCCAAATGTCGCCATTACCGATCCTCCTCACCATTGCACATGCGCGTGGGGCGTGGTCAGAGTGCTGGGCACCTCCCATCGCCGGCTGCCACATTTGGGCCGATCGACAGGCGCGCGCTGCGGGTGGGCGCCAGGAAGGAATACGCGGGGTGTTCTGCAGCCTCGCGGGCCGTAATTGACCAGAGGGTCCCGAATCGGGGCTCTCGCGGAATGCGGGTCTGCGTAGCGGTGAAGCCGCTCAACCGTCGCACCGGAGCTGGTCTCCCTGAAGGTGAGGCGCAAGCCTACTCTGACCGGGCGTCAGGCCGCAAGAGAAAATTGTGGGCTGTGCCATTCCGCACCGTATTTCGATGTGCATCCGCATTGCTCAACGACTCCGGAGCATTCGCCACGCGGACCCGAGCGTGCCGCCATAGACGACGTGCGCGACCAGCATCGTCCACGCGCGCCCCGGTCGATCCTCGGGCGGTGGCGGCAGGATGCGCAGGGCCGGAATCCATCCGAAGTAGCTCACCATCCAGATCGCGAGTGCCCACGGCATGGCGAGGCGTTGCGCAATTCGCGGCTGTTGTGAGTTCATGAGAAGTCCGAAGGCGGCCCCGCTCACCGTCCCGAACACCAGATGGGCGACACCCGCCATCGCGTCCACGGCATCCGGACGCGGTGGCTCGCCAGTGCTCGTCATTCCACGTTCCACGATGCGCTCGGGCGGTTGCTGCCCCATCAGCCCCACGCGCTCGGAGACCTTCATGACGATGCTCATGGCCGCCGTCGCTCCGGCACCGGCGAGGGCGCCGTGCACGAGTCCGCTGATCATGTGAGACGCATCCGCATTTCGCATGCCGCGCGCGCACCGCCCCGCGCCGATTAATCGGCATCTATTGGCCTGAGCGCTTCTTAGGGCCGTGATTCGTCGAAGTATCGGCACTCTGCTGGCGTGGGCATGGCCTCGCGGTCACCTCCACGCCGCCGCATGACCGATCTTTCGCCGACTCGCGGCCCAGCACTCGCCTCCGGCCAGGAAAGACCGATATATCGGCCGCGTGCCTTCGAGTTGGATCAGAACGCTTGGCGATCATCAGCCAGACAGGTCAATGGTACGCACCGACGAGCGCCGATCAAGGACCCGCGGGCGGCGCGCGTGGCACTAGAATGGTGAGTAATTGTGATCGCGAAACGAGGCGATCGACAGCCGGCAACAACTTGACCGCGAAAGCCGACTCCGGGCACTGCGCCCGTGACGCGCGGCCGGTCGACTCACACAGGCGACCCCGGCACGCACCGAAGGATTGGGGGGTCGGACGCAAGGAGGAGACCGTGGCGACGGCCCACATTCCCAGCCCCGCACCGACGATCGACGCGACATGGCGCAACCTTTCGACCGCGGAGCTGTACGAGCACGCCATCCGCAACGCCGAGGGAACGATATCGGCGCATGGCTCGCTCGCTGTGCGTACCGGCCAGCACACCGGCCGTTCGCCGCAGGACAAGTTCCTCGTGCGCGAGCCCAGCAGCACCAAGAAGATCTGGTGGGGACCGGTCAACCGCCCGATCAGCGAGGAGGACTACGACAGCCTCCGCTCGCGGCTCATGGCCTACATCGGCGCGAAAGAGCTCTACAGCCAGGACCTGTACATCGGAGCGCATCCGGACCATCGGCGATCGCTGCGCGTCCTGACCGAAACGGCCTGGGCAAGCATCTTCGCGCGCAATCTGTTCCGCAACCCGTCCGCCGAGGACCTCCAGGGCTTCACCCCGAACTTCACGATCATCAACGTCCCCTCGTTCAAGGCCGATGCCGACACCGAGGGCGTCCGGACCGAAACGGCGATCCTGCTCCATCTCGAGCGGATGGAGATCCTCATCGTGGGCACCGAGTATGCCGGCGAGATCAAGAAATCGGCCTTCACCGTCATGAACTACCTGCTGCCCGATGAGGCCGCCCTGCCGATGCATTCATCGGTCAATGTCGGTAAGGCCCAGGACCCCGCGCTCTTCTTTGGCCTCTCGGGCACCGGCAAGACGACGCTGTCAGCCGATCCGGAACGCAGCCTGATCGGCGACGACGAGCATGGCTGGGGCGCCGACGGCCTCTTCAACTTCGAGGGCGGCTGCTACGCCAAGACCATCCGCCTGTCGCCGATGTACGAGCCGGACATCTTCGCCACCACCCGTCGCTTCGGCACGATCCTCGAGAACGTCGATCTCGACGAGACCACGCGTGAGCTCGACCTCGATTCGGATCGGTTCACCGAGAACACGCGTGGTGCGTACCCGCTCGAGTTCATCGGCAACGCCGATCCGACCGGCATGACCACCCATCCCAAGAACGTGGTCTTCCTGACCGCCGATGCCTTCGGCATCCTCCCGCCCGTCAGCCGCCTGACCCGCGAGCAGGCGCAGTATCACTTCATCAGCGGCTACACCGCCAAGCTGGCCGGGACCGAGATCGGCGTGACAGAGCCGCACGCCACCTTCTCAGCAGGCTTCGGGGCGCCGTTCCTGCCGCGCCACCCGGGCGAGTACGCGGCCATGCTGGCCGAACGGCTCGAGCGCTTTGACGTCCCCGTGTGGCTGGTGAACACCGGCTGGACCGGTGGGCCGTTCGGCATCGGCGAACGCATGCGGATCGACCACACCCGCGCCATGGTCCGCGCCGCGCTGCAGGGCAAGCTCCGCGATGTCGCGTACGAGACCGATCCGGTCTTCGGGGTTGAGGTTCCGACATCGGTGCCGGGCGTTCCCTCCGAGGTGCTGCGCCCACGCGACACATGGCCCGACCCTGCCGCCTACGACGCCAAGGCGCGCGAGCTGGCGGGCATGTTCGTGGAGAACTTCAGCTCATACGCCGACGGCGTATCCGAAGCCGTTGCCGCTGCCGGCCCTCGCAGCGCGAGCTAGCACACGAGGATGGCGGGCATTCGGCTCGTCTACATCGGGGGGGCGAGCACCCGTGCGCCGGGAACGGTGGCGTCGTTCGTCGAGCACGGGGAGGCATTCCGCGGTTCCGAGATCGTCCTCGTCGACCTCGATGCGGATCGGCTCGAGGTGGTGCGACGGCTGACCGAGCGTATGGCTGCGGACCGTGGCGTCGACATTCGCGTCCGCGCCACGACGGATCGTCGATCGGCACTGGACGGCACCGATGTGGTGCTCACCAGCTTCCGGCCGGGCGGATTCGAGGCGCGCGTGCTGGACGAGACCATCCCACCGCGGCACGGCGTCATCGGCCAGGAAACGCAGGGTCCCGGCGGGTTCTTCATGGCGCTTCGCTCGATCGCCGTCATGCGCGAGGTCGTGTCCGAGATGGAGCGCGTATGCCCCGATGCGTGGCTCGTCAACTACACCAACCCGGTGAACATCGTGTCCGAGGCCATCACCCATCACTCGTCGGTCCACTGCGTCTCGCTGTGCGAGGGTCCGCTCACCTTCCCGCGCGACATCGCTCGCCTGGCAGGCCTCGATCCCGCCCGACTCGCCGCGACCATGGTCGGGCTGAACCACACCGGCTGGAGCGTCAAGCACGAATACGACGACGCTGACGTCATGTCGCTGATCGAACGTTCGGCCGCGCGTCTCGACGCCAACGGCGGGCCGACCACGCGCGACCAGCTCCTGGTCCACCTCGCGGCCACCATGGGCGCGCTCCCATCGGCCTACCTGTACTACTACTACTTCGCCGATCATGCCCTCGACGCGGCGCGGGCCGCACCCCGGACGCGCGCGCAGGAGATCATGGCCAACGTCGATGACTATTGGGTTCATTACCGCGAACAGGCCGATGCCGTCCAACCCCGCCTCGATCCCCACCGATCGCGAGGCGGCATCCTGGAGCTGGAGCTTGCGGTGGACGTGATCGACGCGATCGTGAACGACCGCGGCACCGTGTGGCCGGTCAACGTTCCGAACCAGGGCGCCGCCCTGCCCGGGTTCCCCGATGACCTCGTGGTGGAGGTTCCTGCACTGGTCTCTGCGGCGGGAGTCGAACCGATCGCCGTCCCGGCGCTTCCGCGTCATGTGCGCGGTCTCATCGAGTCTCTCGGGGCGTACCAGTCCCTGGCGGCGGACGCCGCATGGTCGGGGACGCGGCGCGACGGAATCCGAGCCCTGGCCGCCCATCCGCTGGTCCGGACCCTCCCGACAGCCGAGGCGCTGTACGACGAGATGGCCGCGGCCCATCGAGCGTACCTGCGGCTGCTGGCCTGAACGCGTGACCCTGGTCCTGGGAGTCGACGGCGGCAACAGCAAGGTGATCGCCCTCGTCGCCGGCGTGGATGGCTCGATCGTTGGCGCGGCGCGCCGTCTCGGCAGCGCGGACATCTACGCGTCGGCAGGCCCGGAAGCCGCGGTCGCGCTGGTGGAGGAGGTCGTGGATGAGGCGCTGGCGCAGGTCGGAATCGGTCGGGGCGAAGTCGGTCGGGCTGTCTTCAGCATGGCCGGCGCAGATTGGCCGGAGGATCACGCGCTCTTGAACCAGGCCTTCGGAGCCGCCGGCTTCGGCGGTCCGGCTGCCATCGTCAACGACGCCATTGGTGCGCTGACGGGGGCAGTTCCGGAGGGACCGGCGGTGGTCGTCTCGATCGGGACCGGCGCCGCGACCGGGGCGCGAGGGCACGACGGCAGCACCTGGCATTCGAGCTTCTGGCAATCACCTCATGGAGCCGTCGAACTGGCTCAGCGCATGCTCTCCGCAGTCGCGCGCTCGGAGCTCGGAATCGACCCTCCCACGCGACTGCGCGATCGGCTCCTCCACATTACCGACGATGACACCGTCGAGGCGGTCCTCCATCGCAACACCGGCCGCGACGCGGAACGGCCACCCGTGGGCCGCATGGTTCGAGCGCTGCTCGAAGCGGCAATGGAGGGAGATGCGGTTGCCGCCGGCATCCTCGGCGCGCACGGCACTGGTCTGGGCGCCACTGCGGCCGCTGCAGCCAGGCGCGTGCGCATCGCCGACACGCCATTCGCGCTCTCATTCTGTGGAGGTCTCACGCGGCTCGGCACGAGCGCTCTCACCCAGGCCGCTGTGGACGCGGTGCACGCTGCCGAACAGGCGCCGGTCATCGTGGCGCCCCGCTGGGAGCCGGCGGTCGGAGCGCTGGTCATCGGTCTCCGAGCGGAGCTGAAAACCGCACTGCCCGATGACGTCACTGCGCGGCTGGATGCGAGTGCTCCGTCCGCCTCGCTCTACGACGTTTCCTGACTTCTACGTCAGCGCGTCGGACCGAAGAACAATGCAACCCACTGGTCGAGCAGCGGAGCCGGGGCCTCGACCGCGGCCAGCGCTTCAGGCAGAGGCTCTTCCGCGCCGGCCGGGATGATGAGGACCTGCTCGCCGGGGGCACCCAGGTTGGCGAGGCGCCGAGCTTCGGCGCTGATATAGGCGTCGCTGCGGAGGTACTCCAGATCGGCGGCCAGTTCGGCGTTCTCGGCTTCCACGGCCGCGATCTCGATCTCGATCTGAGCGGCGCTCTGACCGATCTCCCAATTCGTGTAGACCTGCCGTCCGAACTGAACCGCGACGAGCGTTCCGACGATCAGCACCACGGCCAGCCATGCCATTCCGCCGCGAGACGCGGGCAGACGCCAGCGCGCCCGGGGGCTGGGCGGCGGTTGAGGAGCATCTGCGGCGAGTTCGATACCGGTCATCGGTGGCAGAGTCTACCCGAGGTTATCCACACCGCGACAGCCGAGCTGTCACATCGGCTACCGAGGATTCGAACGCCTGTGCTATGTTCGTAATCGAACGGACGTTCGATTTGGAGACTCTGAGCAGCGAGGAAGCCGATGCTGACCGCACCACCCACCACTGCCGACGAGGCCATCGCGTCGCTCTTGGCCGATCCCGCGATGGCCCCCTTGATCGCCGCCCACCGGGAGATCAAGCCGCGGCCTCCGCGTCATGCGCCATGGCCGGAAGGGATCGACCCGGGCGTGGTGACAGCGCTGCGCGGCCGCGGGATCGAGGCGCCGTACAGGCACCAGGCGGCCGCCCACGCCGCCGCGAGCGCCGGGCGCAACGTCGTGGTCGTGACGCCGACGGCATCGGGCAAGACACTCTGTTACAACCTGCCGGTCCTCGACGCGGTCGCGAAGAACGAGTCGACACGCGCCCTGTACCTCTTCCCGACCAAGGCCCTCGCCGCCGACCAACTGGTGGAACTCCGTGCGCTCGCCGACGCGGCCGAGATTGGCCTGAAGACGCACACCTACGACGGCGACACGCCGGCCAACGTTCGCTCCGTCGTCAGGTCTGCCGGCCAGGTCGTGATCACCAACCCGGACATGCTCCACGCGGGGATCCTCCCCCATCACACGAAGTGGTTCAAGCTGTTCGAGAACCTCCAGTACGTCGTCATCGACGAGCTGCACACCTACCGCGGCCTGTTCGGGTCGCACGTCAGCAACGTGGTCCGCCGCCTGCGCCGGATCTGCCGACACTACGGCGCCGATCCGACCTTCATCTGCGCCTCAGCCACGATCGCCAACCCGCAAGAGCTTGCCGAGGGAATCCTCGAAGCGCCGGTCGACCTGATCGACGACAACGGTGCGCCATCCGGGCGGAAGCACGTCGTCATCGTGAACCCGCCGGTGGTGAACGCGCAGCTCGGCATCCGCAGCAGCTCCCTGCTCACGGCGCAGCGGCTCGCTCAACGCCTGATCCGCGACGGCGTTCAGACGATCGCCTTCGCCCGCAGCCGGACAGCGGTCGAGATCCTGACCACGTACCTGCGCGAGTCGATCCCGGCAGCCCCGGGTCATCCATCGACCATCCACGGCTACCGCGGAGGCTACCTCCCCAACGAGCGGCGCGAGATCGAGCGCGGTCTGCGCGACGGTCGTATCCGCGGGGTGGTGGCCACGAACGCGCTCGAGCTGGGCATCGATATCGGCGGCCTCGATGCCGCCATCAGCGTCGGCTACCCCGGCACCATCGCGTCCACCTGGCAGCAGATGGGCCGATCCGGCCGCCGCGCCGGAACCAGCCTATCGGTCATGGTCGCCTCATCGGCTCCGATCGACCAGTTCCTGGCGACGCATCCCGAGTACTTCTTCGACCGGTCGCCCGAGCACGGCCGCATCAACCCGAACAACCTGCACCTGCTGCTCGACCACCTCAAGGCGAGCGCCTTCGAGCTGCCAGTGCCAGCGGCCGAACGGTTCGGGCTCGAAGAGACGCCGATGCTGCTCGATGTCCTCGAGGAGGACGGATTCCTGCGCCGAGCCGGTGACGATCGCTATTACTGGAGCCAGGAGAACTTCCCCGCCTCGTCCTTCAGCCTGCGATCGGCGGCGCAGGAGAACGTCGTCATCATTGACACCACCGGCGACCGGCCGCGAGTCATTGGCGAGGTCGACCTCTTCGCGGCTCCCATGCTCGTTCACGAGCAGGCCATCTACATCCATGCCGGACACCAGTTCCACGTCGACCGCCTCGACTGGGACGAGCGCAAGGCCTATGTCCGCGCCGTCGACGTCGACTACTACACCGATGCGGACCTCGGCGTGACCCTCAAGGTCCTCGACGATTTCGAAGAGCTCCATGGAGCCGACGGCGCGCTGCGCGCACACGGCGAGGTGATGGTCGCCTGGCACGCGACGCTATTCAAGAAGATCAAGCTTCACACCCACGAGAACATCGGCTGGGGGCCAATCACCCTCCCCGAGCAGCAGATGCACACCACCGGGTCGTGGATCGTGCCCGCCACATCGGTCGTCGAGCGCTTCGACCGCGAGACGCTCGATGGCGCGCTCATTGGGCTGGCCCGGGTCGCACGCTCGGCTGCGGCGCTCCTCCTGATGTGCGACCCACGCGATGTGGGCGTCCTCGCTCAGGCTCAGGCGCCGCACACGCTGCGTCCGACGCTGTTCTTGTACGACGCTGTGCCCGGAGGCGTAGGGCTTGCGCAGAGGCTGCATGAGCTCAACGCCGAGCTCATCGGCGCATGCGCGCGCATGGTGCGCGACTGCCCGTGCATGGACGGCTGCCCGTCATGCGTCGGACCCGTCGCCGAGGTCGGCGTCCACGGCAAGACCGCCTGCGGCGAGCTCCTCGCGGCGCTCGCGGCATGACCACGCGCACGCTCGCGGAACGCCTCGATGCGATCCGATCCGAACACGCTCCGCCGCCGACGCCGCCGCGGGCAATGGTCAACGACCGCATCGGCCTCCTGGCGCGGTGGTTCGACGCGAGCACGGACACGGCGAGTGGTGGCACCGCGCTCATCATCGAGCGCAGCGTGCCCATCGCACGGGACGTGGCAGACGTGCTCTCCGCGTTGACGCCCGCTGCCTACTTCGACACCGAGACGACCGGCCTCTCGACCGGTGCGGGAACGGTCATCTTCATGGCTGCCGTGGCACGCGTCGACTGCGACCGGATCACCGTTCGCCAGTACCTGCTGCCCGACTATCCGTACGAGCCGGCACTTCTGTGCGCCGTGGTTGCCGATCTCGCGTCGTTCGAGCGCCTGGTCACGTACAACGGCCGGACCTTTGACATGCCAATGCTTGCGGCGCGCCTCACGGTTCACGGTCTGTTCCGCGAGCAGGCGACGCTGCCGGCGGCACACGACGACCTGCTGCCCGACGCGCGTCGCCTGTTCCGACGGCCCCTGGGCGGCGCGCGCCTGGCCGACGTGGAGTCCGGCGTGCTCGGAGTGCGACGGACGTCCGACTGCCCGGGAAGCGAGGTTCCGGGCCGCTACTTCGGATACCTGCGCGGCGGATCGCCCGACATTCTGGCCGAGGTGCTGGACCACAATTTCCAGGACGTCGTCAGCCTTGTGCTGCTGGAGGCCGAGTTGTGCCGCATCCGCGCCGGCGGCTGGCGTGAGGCGCGCGTGCTCGATCCGCGCGGCATGGCGCTCGAATTGCTGCGCGCAGGCGCCGTGGACGATGCGCTCGAGCTGGTCGAGACCGCGCAGGCGATCGCCACGGACCCGGCCGAGGCTAACGCGTTGCGTCGCGTGGCGTCGCGTCTGCTCATCGCGCTCGGCCAGGTGGATCGCGCCGAGCAACTGTGGACGCTGGGGACGCGTCGAGCATCGGTCGATGCCGCCGGCGCGTGGATCGAGGTGGCGCGCATTCGCGAGCGTCACCGAGGAGACCTGGCGGGGGCGATGGAAGCAGCCGGGGCCGCGTCACGTGTGCTGGATGTCGCGTTCGCCCTCGGTCGTGGGGGCTCCATGCACGAGGTCGGACGCACGCGGATCGCGGTCGAACGGCGGCTGCGACGGCTGCGCAGATGGGTCGCGGCGGCTGAACGTCGGACCCTGCGCGAGGCGCGACGGATCGCCTAGGCGCGTCGCTGCTCCAGCACGCTGATGACCCGGTCGGTGGCGGCGTCGGCAGCAGCAATCGGCGACGCGCCTCGCGCCAGGTTGACCGCCAGCGCTGCGCCGAACGTGTCTCCGGCTCCAACGGCAGAGACGCCGGTGACGACGCGGCGCGGAACGCTGGCCACGACCCGGTTCTGCGCAGGATCGTCGAGGAGATACCCCTCGGTGCCGAGGGTGACGACCACGATCGGCTTCGAGCCCGCCCGCAACCGCAGCTCGGCTGCTTGTGCGAACGCATCGCCCGCGGCATCGACGAGGTCCTCGGTGCTGACGACGATCGCATCGGCCGCGGCGATCACGCGAAGCTGATCAGCGGCAAGGGTGTCGAGCGCCAGCGCCCGGACCTCCTCATCCTCGACGAGCCGGCGCAGCCAACCCTGGATCAGGAGCACGACCCGGCCCGGGCCGAGCTGTGCACACAACGCATCCACAAGCGACGGGGTCACCTCATCGGCAATTGGCGCCACGAGCGCCACATCCGGACGGGCCAGGCCGGCCAGCCCAGCCGGCTGGATCGGCTCCGCTCGCGCCTCCAGTACGAGAACGCGCACTCCATCGCGCTCGTCGTGACGGTAGAACGTGGTGCGAGGTGCCTGCTGGTGAGCAAGCGTCCCAAGCTCGCGCAGACGCGCGAGGCCGTCACGCGCCGCTGGTTCGTCGCCGGCGACGGTCAAGGTCGTCAGGCGGGCGTCCTCGGCGCGCGTCGCCAGACCGGCGTGCAGCACCGACCCGCCGGGGGCGAGTGAGCCATCGGTGAAGCGGTCGATCGTGAGGCCGCCCACGATCAGCATCTCGGTCATCGGTCTATCATCGGTGCATGCGACTCTACTTCTACGAGCTCCACGAAGGCGCCACCGACCTCATGACCGATGCGCTCCTCGTGTCCGATCGCGACCATAGCCCAGAGCAGTTCGCCTCGATGGTCGGAACGGCACGCACCGCGATCATCGAGACCTTCGAGGAGGACACTCTGGTCGAGGCCATTGCCCGCGAGCTCGAGCGCAGCCATGGCTTCACCTACATCGCCGACGAAAAGCTGCGGGCCAGCATGAGCGTCGGGATGGCCGACGAGGATGTCTACCTGGTGGAGTCCAGCGACGAGTTCCGATCGATCGTGGCGGAGATGGAACGCTCCTAGCGGGCCACGTTGAACAGGATTTCCAGGATGTCACCATCCTGGACGGGGTAGACCCTACCCTCCTGGCGCAGCGTGCCGCGCTTGCGCGCCTCGGCCATCGAGCCTGCCTCCAGCAACTCCTCGAGTCCGATGACCTGGGCGCGGATGAAGCCGCGGGCCAGGTCGGAATGGATGGCTCCGGCAGCGTCGACCGCCGATGAGCCGATGCGCAGCGTCCAGGCCCGGCATTCGTCCTCCCCGGCGGTGAAGAAGCTGAACAGTCCCAACAGGTCGTAGGTCAGGCGGATCACGCGACCGCGCGACGGCTCGGCGATGCCCAGGTCGTCCATGAACAGACGGGCATCTTCGTCGGGCAGCTCGGCAAGCTCCGCCTCGATCTTGCCGGCCAATGCGGCGACGTCGGTGTGGGGCTCCCGGTACCGCTCCCGGCCGGCCGCCTCGAGAGCCGTGACCTCGGGCAGGCGGCCATCGTCGATGGTGAGCACCACCAGCACCGGCTTCTGCGTGAGAAATCGATAGCCTCGCAGCAGGAACTCCTCATCGGCGGTGAGCCCGAAGGATCGAATTGGCTTACCCTCGGAGAGGTGCGGCTCGACGCGCAGCAGCAGCTCCTCCTCGCGCTGTGCGAGTTCACGCTCCGACTGCGATCCGTGCCTGCCCTGCGTCTTCAGCTTTTCAAGCCGCTTCTCGATCACCGTGAGGTCGGCGACGGTGAACTCGAGGTCAAGGTCGTCGATGTCGCGCCACGGGTCCGCCGCGGCGGCAGCGGTGGGATCGTCGAATGCCCGGGCTACGTGCAGGAGCGCATCGGCGTTGCGGATCTGGGCCAGGACATCGGGGTTCACCGTCCCCTCGCGCGCCGCACCTGCCGGGATGGCGACGTCCACGTAGGTGACATCGGCGTAGGTGGTCTTCTTCGGATTGAACAGCGCCGCCAGGCGGTCGACCCGCTCATCGGGCACCTTGACGACGCTCACGTTTGGCGCCGCTCGGCCGCCGGAGAAGCCACCGGTCTCGGCGTGGCCACCGGTGAGCGCGTTGAACACGGTGGTCTTCCCGCTGCCGGGCAACCCGACGATGGTGACCTGCATCCTAGTAGCCGACCTCGAGATCCACGAGATTGCGCAACGTCTCTCCCGTTCGGTCACGACGCACGTTGTCGACGAACAGGTCGACCGTGCGCTCGATGACCTGGTCGGATGCCCAGCTGGTGTGCGGCGTGATGACGAGATTGGGCGTGCCGTACAGCGGCGACTCCGGACTGAGCGGCTCCTCGTTGAAGACGTCGAGCACGGCACCCCCGATCCAGCCCGATTCGAGCGCGCGGCGCAACGCCAGCTCGTCGATCAGCCGTCCGCGCGCGATGTTGATGATCCAGGCGTCCTCCCGCATCTGCGCCAGCTGTTCGGCGCCGATGAGCCCGGCTGTCTCGTCGGTCAGCGGCGCCGCCACGACCACCACGTCGCTGGAACGCAGCACCATTTCGAGCTGATCGAGGCCGTGCATCTCGACCTGCGACCCCTCGCCGGCCCCTCGCTCGGGGCGACGTCGCGTGGCGAGCACACGACATCCGAATGGCGCGAGAAGTCGCGCAACCTCGACGCCGATGCTGCCATAGCCCACGATCCCGACGGTCATCTCCGACAGCTCGCGCCCACGAAGCGGCTGCCACGTGCGCTCGCGCTGGAGTTCGAGCAGCTGCGGCAGGCGTCTTGCCAGGGCGAGCATCATCATGACCACGTACTCGGCGATCGGCCGGCTGAAGACGCCGCGCGCGTTGGTGACCGCCAGGCCACGTTCGCGCACGACGGCCGTCGCGATCCGATCGACCCCGGCGGAAGCGGAGTGAATCCAGCGCAGGCGCGGCGCGCGGCTGACGATATGGTCGAGCACAGACGCGGGCATGCCGCCAAGCAGGAGCACCTCGGCGACGTCGAAGACCGACTCGTCGGCGTCGCCGTGGATCCGCCCATCGGCCGAGATCAGCGCGCAGCGCGTCCCGTCAACCGCCTCGATGCGGCCGACGAGCTCGCGCGACAGGTACGCGCCGAGAATCGGCGTGGCAAGGACGACCGTCGATGGGTCGCTCAGAGCGCCGCCTCCACCCGCGCAATCCAGCGCTCGGGAGCCCGGATCTCGTCCTGACTAGGCAGGAGCTCGGGTCCGGTCCAGACGCGGTTGAGGAACGCGCGATCGCGCTGGGCGATGACGGCATCGGCGAAGCGTTCACCGGCGGCGTACTGCTCCATCTTCATGTCGAGCCCGGTCAGGCGCATGATCGCCCGCTCGATTGCACCGCGCCGCTCGCCCCGGCGCTCGAATCGGTCGTGAATTTCCTGGAAGTTGGGCAGGATCCGTGCGCCGGCGGCATGCATCACGTGGTTCGAGTACCCCTCGAGCAGCGACATCAGCGCCTGGGTTCGACTGAACGTCTCACGTTGCCGCGGCGTCATGATCCGTTCCAGCCAGTGCCCATCGCCGCCGGTCAACGCCTCACGCATACGCTCCATGAGCCCCCCGGACTCCGAAGCCAGCAGCTCGACCGTCTCGGACACGAGGCCGGCGAAGTACGGTCGCAGCCAGGGATGCGCCTCAAACTCAAAGGCGTGCGTGGCCTCGTGCAACGCGATGAAGGTGCGGAATTCGTCAAGCGGCAGCCGCATGGCCGCGGCAGTGCCAACGATGTTCGGCTCAACGAAGTGCAACCGTCCACGGACCGGACCGGCCGCCAACAGGCTCACGTCGTACTGGCCCAGCACCTTGCGACCCAGAAAGGCGAGCATGAACCCAAGCTGCTGATTGCCGACACTGCGATTGACCCAACGCGACACCGCGCGCCCGGTGGTGTCCGGTCCATCCTGCGCCGCGAGCAGTGTGTGCTCGACGCGGTCGAAGAGGGCGCGGAACGTCGCCAGGTTCAGATCCACCCACCCGACCCGATCCACCACGGCCGGAGTCTCCAGCGCCGCCGGTAGATCGGAGCCGATCTCCTCCGCCACGATCGGCTCGATCCGCAGCAACGTCGCGCGGTAAAACGCCTCGGCCGCTTCGCGTTGCGCGGCCGGCAACGGCGCGGCCGCCTCGCCGAGGCGCCGGTGGGCGATCTCGCGGACCGCCTCCCAATCGATGAGCCGTGTGCCCGCTCGACGCACGATCTCGCGCGACGCCACGCTGGCCCCGAGCGCGAGAAGGCCGCCGACGATGATTCCCGCACTGAAGCGAGCCGTGTGTCGTGCCATACGGTCAGTCTACGGGAAGAGCGGCATTCGCCTCGATCGACGCCTGCTCCACCGCCGGCAGCCGCTCGCCGAAGAGGCGCTCCGCCACCGTCGCGAATGCCGTCACGTTGCCGGTAGTCGCAACGCGATGCGCGTCTGCGCCGGCCGCGGGGGCTCGCGCCCCAAGCACGTCGAGTAGGTCCTCGACCGCGAGCGCGGTCGTAAATGCGGAATCGACGACGGCCACGCCCGAACCGACGATGTCGACGATGGGTTCGCGCAACAGCGGGTAGTGCGTGCAGCCCAATAGCAGCGTGTCCACGCCCGGATTGGCGGCCAGCAGCGGCTCGAGGTAGGCGCGGAGGATCGACTCGGCCCGTCGCCCCTCGAGGATCCCGGCCTCGACCATCGGCACCAGCTCCGGGCAGGCAAGCTGGACGACCGTGGTATCCGCGCTCGCCTCGACAATGGCGTCGTGGTAGGCGCCGGACTCCACCGTCCCGGCCGTCGCGATCACGCTGACCGTACCCGTCCGCGTGGCCGCGGCAGCGGCGACGGCGCCCGGCCGAACCACGCCGACGACCGGCACCTCCGAACGCGCGCGGACGTGATCGAGCGCGTGGGCCGTGGCGGTATTGCACGCCAGCACGAGGAGCTTGGGATCCTGGGCGAGGAGCCAATCGACGGCCTCCAGGGTGAACCGTCGCACCTCGTCCGCCGGGCGCGGGCCATACGGCGCACGGGCGTTGTCGCCGAAGTAGACCGTCGCCTCGTCGGGAAGCCGTCGGCGGAGTTCGGCGAGGACGGTGAGGCCCCCGACACCGGAGTCAAACACGCCGATCGGCCGTCTGTCGGCGCGCTCCGTCATGCGCCGGCTCAGCGTCGGGCCAGGGCCGGCGAACGTTCTGCCAGGTGCGCGGCCAGCGAGTCGGCGATGCGGCGCACGCCCTTGGCAATCGGCGATTCGGGGCTCGACGTCACGAACGCAATGCCCTCGTTGTTGCTGGCAAGCACGAGGTGCCCGTCCGACACGACCTCGTAATCGATTCGGCTGCCGATGGCGTCCTCGACATCGGCCTTGTCGAATCCGCCGGAGGCATCGGACCGATTGAGAATGGTCGCGATCTTGGATGGCGGATAGCCGATGGCCTGGAAGGTTTCGCCCGCCATCGCCAGGCTGCGGATGGCCATGCTGTCGTAGGTGAGCACCTGGAGGATCAGGTCGGCCGAGTCGAGGAAGACGAGCACGTCCTCGCTCAGCGCCGCGCGAGTGTCGATGATCACGAACTCGTATAGCTGCCGGAGCAACGAGAGGACCTTCTCAATATCGCGGGTGGTGACCATCTCCGCCATCTCGACCCGTGGCGGCGCCAGAAGCAGGTCGATGCCGGACGGATCGCGCCACGTGACGTCCCCCAGGTCCTGCTCCCGAATGCGATCGGTGGGAAGGTTCACGATGCTCGGGGCGACGGCCGGGACCCGGAGCAGCCCACGCAGGTCGCTGAACTGGAGCGAACCGTCGATCAGACACACGCGATGGTTCTGACCGAGGGCGACCGCAATGTTGTATGCGAGCGTCGTGCGTCCCACGCCACCCTTCGGAGAAAAGAGCGTCACCACCAGAGAACCGGACCGCGACGACTCGACGGCGCGTGATTCGGCCACCTTGCGAATCATGGTGGTCAGGTCGAACCCGGTGAACGGCATCTTCAGCACGGCGTCGATCCCGCGGTCCGGATCCTCGCTCACCGGATTCTGCGGAACGGTCAGCATGATCACGCCGACGTGTGGTTCGGCCGTGCGAATCTGGTCCGCGACCTGCTGCCCACTCACGCGACCCTGGAGCAGCGCATCGACGAGAACAACGTCAGGCTTCATCTCCGACACGCTGGGGACCGCGCGGTCGCCCGACGTGACGACGTCGAGCATCTTGATCTGCGATTGCGCGTTCAGGAGCGAACGGACGTGCGACGCGACCTGCGGAACGTCCTCCACCACCAGAAGCCGGATCTGTTCGCCTGACATCGATCACCCCATACCCGGACCGCCGGTCGCGCCACGCAGCACGACGATGCACCGTTCGCTTCGCTCGTCGAATGGTTCCAGGTCGTGTGACCCAAAAACCGCCTCGACCTCCAGCTTCGCCTCAGCGGCGAGGGCAACGATCGCCGAAATTGATGGATACCAGAGCCGGAAACCGGCTGGAAGCCGCCTTATCGTACCATCGGCCTCCACGAGGTCGGTCAGCGTCTCGTAGTCGATGCGCAGGCCCTCCGGGGTCGCCTTCCGCGACAGCTGGCTGCGACGGACGACGCGCCGCTCACCCATGCGTCGCTGCCAATCGACGCTCAGCGGCAGGTCATGCGGCGGCCACCCGCCAGGCCCGAGCGTGTCAACGATCAGGACGCCGCCGGGCGCCAGGAGTCGACCTGCCCGAGTAAGGGCACGCACGGCCGCCTCGGGACCGTCGAGATGCGCTACCACGCCGGCCATGACGGCGAGCGAGCATCGCTCGCTCACCGCTGGCGCCTGCACGTCACCCACCACGGTATCGATGCGTCCCGCGGCATCCGCGGCCGCTAACCAGGTATCGGCGGCAATGCGTGCAGCTGCCCGCGTCAGGAGAGCCGGCGAACCGTCGACGCCCACGATGCGCGTCGCTCCACCATCCAACAGCGGACGGAAGAGCCGGCCGGACCCACAACCGAGGTCCATGACCGTTCCAGGATGGCGACGCGCCCATTCGCGATAGAAGGCGAAGTCCTCGGTGATCTCGTCATGCTCGAGGTCGTACAGCTCGGCCAGCATGGCCGCATCGCTCGGTTGGCCGGCGAACATGTCACCCGCGGCGTGCAAGGAACCACTCCACCACGGCGCCCAGGGTCAACACGAAAATGGCAATCGGAACGCTGAGTGCTCCGCCGAGCCGCAACCCGGCGAGCGTGGCCACCACCAGGCTGACCAGCACCCCCCGGCGACCGGCGCGCCACCATGCGCCACGATAGACGATGCGTCGACGAGCGACAGCCTCAGCGAGAAAGGCGAACGGAGCCACGAACAGCCCCACGGCCGCGGACGCAAGAACAATCACGATGACCACGTTGCGGGTCGCATCGGGACACGGCTGCGCGTCGGTCTGAGCCGGGCATGCGCGCGAAGCAAAGCCGACGAGCAGGACCGCGGCCAGGATCCCGAGCAGGATCAACACTCCAACGATCGTGCGGTGGCGACCGCTCATCGCGACGCGTCGGGGCAGATCTCGCGGAACGGGCAATAGCCGCAGGCCATGGCCGACGGCGTCGCGGCGAATTGGCCGGCTCGAATGCCGTCGGCCGCCAGCGTGAGCTTGGCCTGGGCGCGCTCCAGCCGTTTCTCTCCCGCGTCGCTGCGACCCACGATTCCTGACTCAAGAAAGTGAAGCGCCAGCTCATCCGGCAGTGACCCATGCTGCGCCTCGTAGGCCAGGGCATAGATCGACAGCTGGAGCGACTCACGAGCGCGCCGGTTGGCGGTCGTCAGATCACGAACGTCGCTCGACTTGTAGTCGGTGATCACGACGCGTCCGGCCTCTTCGCGATCCACCCGGTCGTATCGGCCTCGAAGCCGGTCCGGCCCGAACGCCACGGTGAAGTCCTGCTCGATGGCGGTCGGCCGCGCCGGGTCGCGCTGCTGCTCCTCCCAGAACCGGCGCACGGCGTCGTGCGCGGCAGCGCGCCGTGCCTCCTCGTGCTCGCGGGTGAGGAAACCAACCGACTCCCAGGCCGCGTCGAGTGCCGCGTCGAGCTCCTCGACCGTCATCGGGCGACCGGCCATCTGCCGCCGGTGATACGCCTGCGCCGCCGCGTGCAGCGCCCGACCATAGACCATCTGATGTGAGACCGGCGTCGGGATGCGAACCACGTGACCGTATCGATACTTGGCCGGACACTCGAGGTAGTCGTGGATCTGGCCGTAGCTGAGACTGAGCGGGCGGTCTCCCAACGCACGACGTGGCGCCACCGGAGCGTGGCTCGTCGGCGAGCCCTGGTGGCGGCCAAGCTGTTCCAGCAGCGCGGGACGCACCGATTCCTGAGGCGTCGCCGGCGGCAGGTCGAGGGCCTCGGTGACGAAATGACTGACGCGCGAGCGATGCATGCCGTAATCGGCCGCCCAGGTCAGGATCAGATCCTCGCGCGCGCGCGTCATGCCGACGTAGAACAGCCGGCGCTCCTCCGCGGTGTGATGCGACTCGTCGGCGGGCGGTGCGTCGGCCAGCAGCTCGTCTGGCATCTCGAGCAGGTCGCGTCGGTCGCGTCCGGGGAAGCGATCGGCCACGAGCCCGACCATGTACACCACGCCGAACTCGAGGCCCTTGGCCTTGTGATACGTCAGGACGTGCACCGCCTCGCCTTCATCGGGCTCGGCATCGGCAGTGGAGGGATCGTCGCCAGTTTCGATCAGCGTATCGAGCTGGGCGACCAGGAACGGAAGCCGGTCGTCGCGCAGCAGGCCGCCCTGGCGTCGCACGATCTCGAAGAAGCGAGCCACATTGGCCAGGCGCTCCTCCCCTGTCTCGCGGGCCTCGTGGGCCAGGCGCGCCAGCCATCCCGAGGTCGAAATGAAGTGATACAGCAGCTCCCCGCAAGTACGCTCCGTGCTCATGGACCGATGCGTCGCGAGGCTTCCCATCAGGCGCTGCACAACCTCGAGCGCGCGCAGGGTGAACGGCGCATCCTCCGGTCGATCCCCCGCCTCCGCGAGCGCGAACCCCAGGCTGGCACGTCGTCGACGCGCGCGGTTCATGACCAGCGTCACGTCGGCTGGTGAGAGCCCGAAGATCTCGCTCGTGGCGAGGTCATACAGGCTGACCGAGTCGTCCGGATCGTTGACGGCGCGCAGGAAGCTGATGAGCACCCGCACTTCCGCCTGGCGGTACAGGCCGGCGGTCCCGCTGAAGCGCCACGGAATGTGCGCCATGTTCAGCGCGCGCAGGTACGGGTCCGCATCGCGGTTGCCGCGCACTAGGATGGCGTGCTCGCCCGCGCGGCGTCCTGCTCGCATGGATGCGCCGATGCGGTCGGCGATGGCGTCGGCCTCGTCGGAGCCCGTTGTGAATCCCGCCAGCTCAATCGGACCTGCCTCTGATTCGGGCCTGGCGAAGCGCGAACGTGCCTTGAGACGCTTGTCGAGCCCTTCTCGCGCCTCGAGTCGGTCGGGATCGTTGTGCTTGATCAGCCGATGCGCGGCGTCGAGAATCGGCTGCCGGCTGCGGTAGTTGTCGACCAGCACCACGCTGGTGGCCTTCGGATACGCCTCACGGAAGCCGAGGATATTCCCGAGCGCCGCACCTCGAAAGCGATAGATGCTCTGGTCATCATCCCCCACCACCGTGACGTTGCCATGCTCCACGGCCAGCAGGCGCACCATCTCCCACTGCGCGTGGTTCGTGTCCTGGAATTCATCGACCAGGATGTACCGATACCGATTGCGCTCCTCGGCCAGCACGGCGGGATGATCCCGCAGGAGGCGAAGCGCCAAGCTCACCTGGTCACCGAAATCGAGCCGATCGTTCCCGCGCATGAGCCGCTCGTATGCCGCGTACGTCGCGGCCAGCTCGCGCTGATTGGCGGCCTGCTCGGCCATTGCTTCGTCGGCGGGGTTCGTGGCGGCCGCGTCCGCCAGGCGTTCGGCGGCGGCGAGGTAGGCCGCCGGGGCGATGTCCTCGTCGCGCAGCCGGCTGATCAACGTTACGAGGGCCGAGAGAAAGCGGGTGGGGTTGCCGAGCGGGCGGTATCGGTCCAAAGGCAGCTCGAACAGGTGCTCGCGCAGGAAGATGATCTGCTCGGCGCGCGACAGGACGCTGGACCGATCAGACAGGCCCGCCTCAAGCGCGTGCTCGCGCAGGAGCCGATCGCCGAACGCGTGGAAGGTGCTGATGTTCGCGTCGGTATGGCCGTACGGCACCAGCCGGTCGACGCGCTCGACCATCTCGTACGCAGCGCGATCGGTGAATGTGAGCGCCAGGATCTCCGAGGGCTTCGCGCGCTTCTCCGCGATGAGCCACGCGATGCGCCGGGTGATGGCCGTGGTCTTCCCGGTTCCGGCCCCCGCCATGATGAGCAGCGGGCCGTCGCCATGCGTCACCGCCTTTCGCTGACGCGCGGTGAGATCCGTGAGCAGCGGCGGCTGGATGCGGAGGTGCGGCCGCCGGGGTCGCGCCACCGCCACGAGCTCCTCGAAGATCGGGATCTGATCGGGTGACGGAACGACCGGTGGCATCTCGTCGATGGTAGCGGTTGACCGATTCACCCCGCCCTTATCAACCGCTTACCGGACACCTCGTCTGTCGCGTTCGCCGATGGCGGCCAGGATCGCTTCGGCATGGCGGCGGCTGGTGCGGAGCTCGTCGCGCACCCGCGCGACGGTCATCGGCCCGCGCATCTCTTCGACTCGGAGCCGCAGCGCCGCCCACACCTCGGCGGGATAGTCGATGCCCGGCGCGATCTGGCGCAGGGTGCCGGCCTGACGCAGCTGGTCGATTACCGTGGGCGTGATCCCCAGGCGGGCCGCGATTCCCTCAATCCGGGGCGGCTCAGCACCGAAGGCCCGCAAGCCGTCCATCAGCGTCGTGACGCGTTCCTGCATCTCAGGATCCAGCCCGGGCTCGGACTCCGCCAGGCGCAGGCGCCGCCCACTCCGCGTGAGCCGCCCATCGGTCACGAGATCGTCGATGACCCGCCGCAGTTCGGCATCGTCGAGGTCGAGTGGCGTGGCGCCGCGATGACGCGATGGCGGCCGGCGCGCGGCGCCAGTGCGCACGCGCGTCACAAGCGCGTCCATGCGCAGATCGACGGCCAGGGGCTGCTCTCGGTGAAACCGACGGAGCGCGGCCAGAGCAAGTCGCTCGGCGATGCGCCGCTGCTCGGGGTCAATCGACCCGATCGTCACCCCGGCCCGGTCCCCGACAGGGCGATCCGGATAGCCTCCGACTCCTCATCCGAGAGCTGGTTCGTGGATGCCCCGGCCTCGACGGGCTTGGCGAAGATGCGGGTGTTCGCCCTTCCGTGCAGACCGCTGAGGACGATTCCGTCCCGCTGATCGTCGAGCAGGGCGATCGCGAAGCTCTGGTCCGACCCGGTATCCTCGAACGGGTTGAAGCGCACCATGCCGATATGCTGAAGGCTGCGCCGCGTCCGTTGCTCGATAGTGGCATGCATGACCTCCATCTCGCCCATTCGCTCGGAGGCGCGCTCGACCGCATCGGCATTGCCCGCAAGAAGATCGTGGATCGACGTCGCACCCATGGGTTCGCGCACGATCTCGCGATAGGCGCGGACCGCACGACCCAGGCGCACGCTCTGTGCCATGACCGCGACCAACAGCAGCACGACGAGCGCGGCGAGCACCCCAAAGGCGATGGCGAGGTTGTCGGCGAGGAGGCGGTTGAGATCGGGCATCAAATCGGCGGTATCATAGCCGTCCTGCCCGATCCCCCACCCACCCGAGGTACCGATGGCCCGACGAGTCGGCAAGGCCGCCAACCGCAAGGCACGCCAGCGGAACGTCCCACGTCCCCCGCGTGCGGTCGCCCCCGCTCCACAGTCCTCGTCGCAGCCGGTGCCCCCGGTCGGGACACCCGACGCACGCGAGGCCATCTCACTCGATCCGCCGCCGCGTGTCTCGGCTCCCATCGCCGCGGGCGCCAGCTCGACGCTCACGACGCGGGAGCGCGCCGAGTATCACTACGTCGAGCGCGATCTGCGCAACATCGGCATCCTGACCGCGGTCATGGTCGTAATGCTCATCGTCGCCTGGCTTGCCTTCTCGGGGCTCGGCCTCGTCGGCTAGGGTCATCGGGGATATGGCCGAGCGGCAGACGCCGTCGGGGTGGCAGGACTATGGTTCCGTGCCATATCACCAGATCGGGCTAAGGTCCGTCCATGACCCAAACCAACGGGACTCGCCATCGCGGACGCCCTGCCTCCACAGGCGCCACGGCTAAGGCTGTCCCACTCAATGCTGAATCCACCGTTGGCCTCAAAACACCTCGGGCTGGCATGGCCGATGGCGTCGCCGCGGCGATCATCATCGGGTCGACCCTCCAGGACAGCGGAGAAAAGTATCGAATGCTGCTCGACAGCATCCGAGACTACGCGATCTTCCTACTGGATCTCGATGGTGTGGTGACCAGCTGGAATGCCGGTGCCGAACGCATCAAGGGGTACACGGCCGCGGAGATCGTCGGTCAGAGATACTCCCGCTTCTTCACCGATGACGACATCCGCGAGGGCAGGCCCGCCGAGATCTTGCGCCTCACGGCCGCGACGGGGCGGCACGAAGAACAGGGCATCCGCGTCCGCAAGGACGGCTCGCAATTTCGCGCGAGCCTAACGTTTACGGCGCTGCGCGATTCGGCCGGCGAGCTCCAGGGATTCGCGGAGCTGAGTCACGACCTGAGTGAGCGCACGGCATCCGAGGCCCGCTACCGCGGACTGCTCGAAGCGGCTCCGGACGCCATGGTGGTCGTCAACCAGGCCGGCGAGATCGTCCTGCTCAACGTGCAGGCCGAGC
>Ga0208612_1000111_pt1 | contig 46913 bp, 53 predicted proteins | sample AntDryMetagUQ889_FD_188089 | JGI IMG/M metagenome (GOLD analysis project Ga0208612, IMG submission 188089) | Polar desert microbial communities from Antarctic Dry Valleys - UQ889 (SPAdes) | ecosystem: Environmental > Terrestrial > Soil > Desert | place: Antarctic Dry Valleys | collected 2008-12-31 | reverse complement strand
CCGACCGAGATGTCGAGCGCGGAGGGGACGTCCCAGGAGCGGCCGTAGCCCGGCATCTCCCAAGCCAGCAGCCGTCCGGCCGCAACGTTCGGCGTTACGTACCGCCAAAGCTCGGGGGACGCCGGGATCCCATTTACGAACACCACCGGAATGCCGTCGCCGGGCCGCTCCAGCCATCGCTGCTGCAAACCCGAGATCTCGCGTCGCACCTCTCGGGTTTCGCGTGTCACGTCATCTCAGCTCCAGCGATCCTGCTCGAACGCCTAACCGGTGGAGCGCCGGAGCAAACTCCCGCCATCGGGATCCCGCGCGTTCGACCGTACGAGCGTCCACCACGCACCCACCGCGGTCGCGGCGAGCAGCGCAAGGCTGGTCCACTGGGCGATTTCCAATCCCAGGGCGAGATCGGGCGAGTCGGACCTGAGGAAGAACTCCGCGAAACGCCCGGCCGCGAGCAGGGCGACCACCAGCCACAGCATCGCCAGCTGGCGGACGAGCCAGCGGCGAAGGGGCCAGACGACGGCGAAGACCAGCAGGCCCAGCATGATCTCGTAGAGGCCCCCTGAGTGATAGGCGAGATCGGGGCTGGGAGTGAGCGCCTCCGGGTGCGTGTTGCGAACACCGAGCAGGAAGTCGGTTGCCGGGCCGAAGTGCTCGCCGTTGATGACATCGCCGATCCGGCCGACGGCGAGACCCAGCGGCAGCCCGAACGCGGCCGCGTCGAGGTAGCCGAGGCTCAGCCGTTGCCGGCGCAGGTAGAGGCCGATCCCGGCAGCGGCAGCAATGAACCCGCCGTAGAAGGTGAACCCGGTAGAGCTGAACCAGGCACCGGGGTCGGCGAGCAGTCCGTGCTCGATCAGAAAGAAGACGCGTCCCCCGATCAGGGCGGCGACTGCGACGATCGTCCCAACCGCGTACATGTGCTCGGGGTCGAGTCCACGTCGTCTCGCCTCGACGGCGGCCACGAGCCCTCCGACGAGGATGCCGATCGCGATCGTCAGACCGTGCCAGGCGAGGGTGATCGGCCCGAGCTCGATCGTCGGATCGATCCCGAGCGTGATCACCGCCGCCTGCTCGAAGGGCATCATCACTGCCTCGGCGGAATCCGCGACCCCCTCACTCGCGATCGAGCACGAGTTCGGTCTCGAGCAGCACCTCGCTGCCGACCACCATCTCGAAAGGCTGGCGGGCTCGGATCCCGAAGGCGTGCCGGTCGAGGGAACCCGCGAAGTGAAGCACCAGCGGGCTGCCGGTGCCGTGGGCGTGGCCGGTCAGCTCGACGGTCCCGCGCGTACCGTGCAGCTCGAATGTCGCCGGCACCCGCAGCCCTCCTCCTTCATCGGTCTCGATCGAGGAGGCGGAAATGCGGATCAGCGGATACCGCTTGACATCGAGGAAGTCGCGACTGCGCAGGTGAGCGTCACGCGGCGGCATCCGCGTGCTGACCGAGCTCGCCTTGATCATCACCTCGACGCGGGCCGAGCCACGGCCGAACTCGGCGGTGCCCTCGACCTCGCGAAAACGGCCCTTGACGTGGTACATGCCCATCTTCCTGACCCGGAAGCCGATGGTCGAGAGCTCCGAGGACACACGCCATCTCCCCGCGAGCGCGGAGAGCTGGTCGCCGCGCGTACCGTTCTGCTCGCCGCCTGTGGTCGTGATCGGTGCCTCCTTGGACATGGGTCCTCCTTGGTCGCTTTCGGATCCGACCCCCCGAGCAACGGATCGATTCGCGCCGCGAAAAGCGAGCGGCTCGAGCGAAGCCGCCTACCGCTGCGCGATCGCCGCCGCGAGGCCGACCAGATCTCGAGCCTCGTAGTCGGGCGCAGGCCTGATGTCGGGGCGAGCGCCTTCGCTGCGCGAGACCCACCCTGCTCGGAGCCCGGCCCGCTTGGCGCCGAGCGCATCCCACCAATGGGCGCTGATCAGCACGAGATCCTCTCTCCTGGCCCCGACCGATTCCGCCGCGTGAGCGTAGACCCGCTCGTCCGGCTTGAACGCTCGCACGGCACCGGTTCCAAGGACCGGCTCGAGCTGCAGCCCGGTCGCAGAGATCAACTCTCGCGCGGTCGCGGCGGAGCTGTTGGTGAGGACGCCGACTCCGTAGCCGGCGCGGCGAAGGATCTCGATTGCCTCGAGGGCGTCGGGAAACGGCTTCATCCTGCTCGCCCCGGCCATCACGTCGTCGAGCAGCTCGGCCCGGCCGGCGGCCTGCAGACGGCCCCGCGCAGCCGCCTCGAGCAGCGCCGAGAAGTCGCAGTACGAGTCGGTGATCGTCGCGATCATCGCCAGCCTCACGGCGTCGTCGAGGACGTCCGCGACGAAGTTGGCGTTGCCTTCGAGCGGCTCGCCGAGCGGAGACGGATCGAGGAGCGTGCCGTTGAGATCGAAGAGCGCGTACTCAGCCAAGATCGGCGTCCACGCCCACTGCGCTCAGCCCTCCTCGCGGATTCGCCCGAGCACTCCGTCGGCGACGCCCGGTGCCCCCGGCGGGTGGTCGCGCAGGGCGCGAAGCCCGCTCACAGTGCGCCGCAGCGTGGCGAGCATCCGATGACACTCCGGGCAGAGCCTCACGTGCTCGGCCACCCGCTCGCTCTGCGGCTCCTCGAGCTCGCGATCGATGTACTCCGACAGATGGGCAGTGGTCCAGCGGTGCTCCCGTAGGAAGCGCAGGCTTTGCAGGGTTCGGCTGATCATTGCTTCTCCTCCAGAAAGTACTCGTCGAGCGATCGACGCACGGCGAGCCGGGCACGGTGCAGCCGGCTCTTGAACGCAGCCTCGCTCAGTTCCATGACCTCGGACGCCTCGCTGGTCGAAAGGCCCTCGACGTCGCGGAGGATGACGGTGGCGCGATAGCGCATCGGCAAGTCGCGTATGGCACGCTCGAGCACGTCGCGAAGGTCGGACTGCTCGAGGCGAAGCTGGGGTGCCTGGCTCCAGTCGGGAGCCTCCGGCACGGCATCGTCGTCGAGCGAGGCGATGAGCTCGGCGGGAGGACGGCGGCCTGCCCGCCGCTTGGCCTCGTTGATGCCGATCCGATAGAGCCACGTGAAGAACTGCGACTGGCCGCGAAAGCGCCCGATGCTGCGCCAGGCGCGGAGGAAGGCCTCCTGGGTGACGTCCTGTGCCTCCTCCCCGTCCGCCACGAAGCGGACGACCACGGCGTACAGCCGGTCGGCGTGGCGGCGGACCAGCTCCTCGAATGCCGCCCGGTCACCGGCCTGAGAGCACTCGACCAGGGCCTCCTCGGATTGGCCAGACATGGGTCGCATGCCGCCAACCCTGACAGGCCCTCGTGCGGACGGGGGTAGCCGCTGACGTGCTGAGGCGCCGGAGCCCATCTCAATCCCACTCGGCGATTCTCGCCCTGACCCGCTCCACCGTCCGCTCGGCGATCGCAAAGCCAACCTCGGGCGGCGTCCTGAGTGCCGGCAGCGCCATCAGCAGAGCCTGAAGCGTGCGGATCATCTGCGCGCACTCGGGACAGGTCTGCTCGTGGGCGGCGAGGCGTCGCTCCTGACGGCCGGGGAGCTCACCGTCCATGTAAGCCGAAAGCCGCGGCTGGGCCCACCGATGGTCCCGGCCTTCGTTGATCCGCCGCCATTTCGTCGTCGCTGCCATGACCCTTGGACCTGCCGAACCCGGTTTGGATTCGGCCGCGATGATCGACTCGTGAACGACCCGTCAGCTCGGGCGAGTCGTCTAGAACGTGAGGATCCGGTAGCCGTCCCGGATCAGCCCCCGCAGACTCGGGTGGCCGTCGAAGTCGTCGATCAGATCGATGCCGGCGGCCTCGACCTGGTCCGTGACCTGGTAGGCGTTCGCGCAGTAGGCGCACGCCCCCTCGACCTTGTCGCGGACCTGGTCAAGCAGCTCCGAGTACTTGTGGCCGTCGGCCAGTTCAGCGGCCCACTTGGTTCCCGCTCCGTCGAAGATCACCTTGACCTCGTCTCCCTCCTCCTTCAGCTCGCGCGCGGTCGTCAGCGCGTTCGCCATCCGTCCCATGCCCTCGGGTGTGTCGGTATCGGCGAGCAGGACCACCGCCGCCTTGATGACCGAGTCAGTCATTTCTGCCTCCTGTCGTCGGTTGGCTCGTCCCTGTTCGATACGCGAGGGGGGGCGTCGGTTCGGCCCGCTCACTCACGATAGAAGCCTGCGACCCTGGCCTGGCGGCGCTCCCGCCAGATGCCCTCGTCGGCTGGATGCAGGCGCGGCCCGTGTGAGCGCTCGTCCAGCGGGGGCCCGCGGAGATGGCGCGGCCAACGATCTCACGCCCTACAGGTAGCCGTGATCGAAGCAGTAGACGAACGCGCCGCCCTTCCAGGCACGGATCAGCAGGTGGCCGGTCTCGGCCGCGTGCGCACTGGCGTGGCCCTGCCGGGAGTCGCAGCAGCCGACATGCCCGCACTCGAGGCAGATCCTGAGGCGAGCCGTCGCCCCGCACTCCTCGCAGCTCTCCGAACGCGGCCCCTGCGGTTCGGCGACAGCTCGCAGATGCTCGCAGCCCCCGTCGCGGCCGACCAGCGGCAGGCGCTCGGCCGGCGCGGTCATCAGGAGCTCCCCCCGCTCGGACCGCGGATCTCGACCTCCGGGAAGAAGGCCGCGACCGCGAACCAGAACTGATCGTCGGAGGCAATCTGCTCGAGCTCGGTGCCCTCGAGCGGCCCGGCGGTCGCCCGGCCGGTGATGTCCCAGGTCGAGCCGGTCTCACGGTCGCGAGCGGTGCCCGGCGTCGTCCCCGGCTCGAAGCTGAGCTCGCGCCCCTCGACGCGGCGATCGAAGACCGCCGCCGCGCCGACGTCGCGGCTGTCCGCGATCGCCTCGTCGTCGAGAGCCGAGGCGACCGCAGGGTCGAACAGCACAACCGCCGGCGTGCCGCCGATATCGTCGTTGATCGGAGCCTCGTCGGCGACCCGGCTGAAGGGATAGACCACGGCGGTCTCGTCCAGCTGGACTGCGGTAACGCGCTCCTTCGGCGGCAACCGGTCGTCGGCTTCCTCCTCGAGCAGGAACGGCTGGCTGCCGGGATCGTCATAGCCGGCGTAGGGGTTGGTGCCGTAGTCGCGGCTGAAGCCCGTGTCACGGGAGAGCACGTCGGCGTCGGGGTGGGCGCGCTTGACCTCCGCCCAGGAGAGGATCTGCGAGGGAAGCACCTCCAGCGTCGATCCGGTCATCTCGCCGACCACCGCCTCGGCTGTGAGCTGCTGCCACCACGACTCCGTCTGGCGGTCATACATCACGAGATCGGAGTTGCGCAGCCGACCGGTGGTCCCGAAGTCGAGCGTCTGTCCGTCTACCTCGCGGCTGAAGGCCACCGTCGAGTTGCAAAGCGGGCAGAAGGTCACGGCGACGGGCTCCCCGGCGAGCTCGTCATTGACGATCTCGTGCCAGACGAGGATCTGAATCGGATAGGCCCGTGCAACGCCATTGACTTCGAGGACGGCCACCGGCTCGTTCGGCTCGAGGAACGAGTCAGCCTCCTCGATCTCGACGAAGCGCGGCTCGTCGATCGCCGGGATGCCGTCCTTCGGGGGGCCGCCGCTCATGAACTCCTCGAGCGGCACGCTGTGCTGGCTGAAGTCGGTGGCCCACCCCTCGGTCCCGCCGGGAAGCTCGCCTCCCGCCGGCTCGCCGCCCCCCACCTCATCGGAGGAGCCGCAGGCGGCCAGCAGGATCCCGGCGGCCATCGCCAAGGCCGCGGTACGGGTACGCCGAAGCGGAGTCATCGCCAACTCAGACCCCTTCGCGGCCGATCGGATTCAGGACAGATCCGCTACCCGCGGCGCTGGACTCGTTCGCTCACCGCAACCAGCCGAGCATGGCCAGCGCCCCCACCAGCAATGCGACCGGGAGTAGGCGGACGAGAACGATGCCGAAGATCCACAGTGCCGCCACCTCGAGCGCCCTCGAATGCCGCCGTGGCCGGGAAGCGCTGGGCGGAGGCGTCATTGCGGTTGGATGCGACCCGAGAGCATCGAGCGATCGGCTGCTGCGATGGCGCTCATGTCGGGTTGGAGTGGGGTCGTGGGAAAACGGTTCAGCGCGGGGCCGGAGTTCTCGTATCCCGGCTCGCGAGCGCGCGGCATCGCAGCTCTGCCCGGCCGGCCCGGGCGGCCCACGGATGCGGCGTGAATCGGATCAGCCGCGGCCAGGTCGAAGCGAAGTGCGGATGAGGCCCTCCCCTCCCCATCCCGCCGGCCGGGGCGGCCGGGCAGACCCACGACCTCCCTGATGGGCTGCCCGGTTGCTCGGTCGATCTGCCGGGGGTCCCGACCAGGATGGAGAGCGAGCAGATGAGCCGAATACCAGCACTGACCGAGTCCGGCTTCGAGCGCGAGGTGATCGCCTCAGAGGTACCTGTGATCGTCGACTACTGGGCGCCGTGGTGCGGACCCTGCCGTGCGCTGGAGCCGGTGGTCGAGGCGATCGCCGACGAGTACGGCGATCGGGTCAAGGTCGCGAAGGTGAACATCGACGCAGAACCTGGGCTCGCTGCGCGGGCCGGCGTGCTCAGCATTCCGCACCTGGTCCTCTATCGCGACGGAGTGGCGGTCGCGAAGAGCGGCGGCGCCCGCCCGAAGCACGCGATCGTCGAGGCACTCAGCCTGGACGAGCACGCGATCGCGGGGTGAGCTCACTCGCGGAGATCGAGGTCCTGGCACCCGACGGCACGCCGGTACGGATCGGCGAGCTCGTCGATCGTCCCACGATCCTGATCATCCCCCGCTACTACGGATGCCTGCCCTGCCGGGACTATCTCCGCCAGGCCGCGCAGCGGTACGGTGAGATCGAGGCGATCGGGGCGCGTGCCGTCGGGCTCTCCGTCGGCGCCGATTTTCAGGCCGCCTGGCTGATCGAGCAATACGGCATCCCGTTCCCGCTCCTCGTCGACCCGGAGCGCAAGGTGTACGACGCGCTCGATCTGCCGCGCAAGCTTTCGGTAGTCCTCAATCCCCGGGGCTGGGCCAAGTATGCCTCCGCAATCGCCCGCGGAAACCGGCAGGGGAAGATCATCGACCCGCTGCAGCTCCCCGGGCTCGCCCTTCTCGACGAGACGGCCCGTCCGATCACGGTCCACAGGGGCCGGGCGCTGGGCGACTACCCACCGCTGGATTCAGTTCTGCGAGAGCTCTCGAACCTGGACGACGCCCCGCGCAGTGGCGCCCCGGCAAGCGCCTGAATCCTTTCAACCCCTGAGCGTTCTCACCGATACCGCGCCCTTCGGGTCGGCAATGCACCCAAGCAAGACGCAATACACCAAGAAGACGACAGGAGCTGAAGCAAGTGAACACAGAATTCGATGTGATCGTGATCGGAGCCGGCCCGGCCGGCGAGGTACTGGCCGGGCGGCTCGGGGAAAACGGGGCCAAGCGTGTGGCGATCGTCGAGCGTGAGCTGGTCGGGGGCGAGTGCTCTTTCTACGCCTGCATGCCGTCGAAGGCCCTGCTCCGTCCCGCCGAGCTCCTGGCGGAGGTCGCAAGGGTTCCCGGAGCCGCGGAGGCGACCAGCGGGAAGCTCGACGTCGAGGCGGTGCTCCGCCGACGCGACGGGATCATCAGCGATCTCGACGACTCCGGTCAGGTCCCCTGGCTCGAACAGCGTCACGTCGAGCTGATCCGCGGAACGGCCCGGCTCGAGGGCGAACGCCGGGTGCGGGTCGGCGAGCAATTGCTGACCGCCCGCGACGCTGTCGTGATCGCCGTCGGCACCGGCGCTCTGATGCCTCCGATCCCCGGTCTCGCCGAAGCCGGAGCCTGGTCGAATCGTGAGATCACGACGACCAAGGAGGTGCCCGACCGGCTGGTGATCATCGGCGGCGGCGTGGTCGGCGTCGAGATGGCGCAGGCGTGGTCCTCGCTCGGCTCGAAGGTCACGGTGATCGAGGCTGAGTCGCAGTTGATCCCCCGCGAGGAAACGTTCGCTGGAGCCGAGCTCGCGGACGGGCTGCGCGAACGCGGGGTCGAGCTCGAGCTCGGAACGCTCGCGACGAAAGTCAGCCGCACCGAAGAGGGGATCACCGTGAGCCTCGGCAATGGCGGCAGCGTCAGCGGCGATCGGCTGCTCGTCGCGATCGGCCGCGTGCCGCTGACGGCCGACATCGGCCTCGAGACCGTCGGCCTCGAGCCGGGTCGTTACATCGAGGTCGACGAGACGCTACGCGCCGGCGATCGCGACTGGCTCTACGCCGTCGGCGACGTCAACGGCCGCTCGCTGCTGACCCACTCCGGCAAGTACCAGGCACGCCTGGCCGCCGATCACATCCTCGGCGCCGAGGTAGCCGCCGGCCACGACGATGCCGGTGCCCCGCGGGTGATCTTCACCGACCCGCAGGTCGCCGCCGTCGGCCACACGCTGGCCGGCGCTCGTGACGCCGGGGTGCGGCATGCGGTCGCCATCGACGTCCCGACCTCGGGCACGGCCGGCGGGAGCTTCTACGGACGCGGTGCGGCCGGCACGACCAGTTTCGTCGTAGATCCGGATCGGGGGGTGCTCGTCGGAGCGACCTTCGTCGGCCCGGAGGTGGCAGACATGCTGCAGGCGGCGACGATTGCGATCGTCGGCGAGGTCCCGCTCTCGACGCTCGCCCACGCGATTGCGCCGTTCCCGACCCGCAGCGAGATCTGGCTCAAGTTCCTCGAGGCATACGAGGCCAAGCACCCCGAGGCCGAGGTGCACTCGCGGCGGACGACGGCTGTCGCCTGATGGCCGCGGCGAAGGCGAGCCTGGGAGGGGTGACGCTGGCGGAGAGCGAGCGCACCGTCGTGGTCGAGGGCAACCACTACTTCCCGCCCGAGAGCGTCAACTGGAATCGCTTCCACAAGCGCCAGATGCGCAGCCTCTGCGTGTGGAAGGGGGTGGCGCGCTACTACGACGTGGAGGCGGAAGGCAAGACCGCCCGGGGAGCGGCGTGGGCCTACCATCACCCATACCCCTGGATCCGCAAGATCCGCGATCACGTCGCCTTCTGGGGTCCGGTCGAGGTGACCACGACGGCCCCCTGAGGCGGGGACGACCCGATGAGCGAATCACACAGCGAGGGACCCCCGGCTCAGCACCTCGATGCGGAGAACGTGCTGCGGACGATGGGCCATCATGGCGCCCAGCGGATCGCGCGGATGAGCGTGCCCCAGGTGTTCGTGCTCGCCGTTATGGCCGGCGCGTTCATCACCGCCGGTGCGATGTTTTCGCTGCTGCTCGGGGCCGGGGTCGAGTCGACCGGGCCCCATCTCCTGCTCCAGGGGCTGGGGTTCTCGACCGGCTTCTTCTTCGTCGTGCTCGCCTCGGCAATCCTGTTCACCGAGGCCAACGTGACGATGCCTTCGACGTTCCTGGCCTGCCGGGCGCCGCTCAGGCGGATCGGTCGCTACTGGGCGATCGCCTGGGTCGGCAACCTGGCCGGAGCGCTGCTGGTCGGCGGCATGATCGCCCTCGCCCAGGACTACCCCGCGGACGTCACCGCCCTGCTCGACGAGACGATCGACAAGAAGCTCACCTACAGGGAGGAGGGCGGCGCCGGCAGCTGGTTCGAGATCATCGTTTCCGGCATGCTCGCGAACTGGCTGGTGGGGATGGCGGCGTTCTTCGCGACGATGGGCCGCACGATCATTGGCAAGTACATCCCCGTCTTCCTCGCCGTGACCCTCTTCGTCGCAGCCAACTTCCAGCATTCGCCGGCCAACATGGGTTACTTCTCGCTCGCCGGCTGGATGGATCAGGGACCGGGCTGGGACGTCGCCCTCACCTGGAACATCATCCCGGCCGGCATCGGCAATCTGATCGGGGGGACGTTCTTCGTCGCCCTGCCGTTCTGGTACGCGCTGCGGCTTCGCGCTTCGGATGAGTTGAGCGAGCCGAGAATCCCGCCGCGCGGCGATCATGAATCCGTAGTCGCAGGAGACGCATCGGAGGATTGATGAGGTCGGCAATCGAACGGCTCGAGTTCCCGGGAGCGAGCGGCTCGTCGCTCGCTGCACGCCTCGACCGGCCGGCCGGCACGCCACGTGGCTTCGCGCTCTTCGCGCACTGCTTCACCTGCGGGAAGGATCTCTCCGCCGCGGGCGCGATCGCGGGCGCCCTCAATGAACAGGGGGTGGCGGTCCTGCGGTTCGACTTCACGGGCCTCGGCTCGAGCGAGGGTGAGTTCGCCAACACCGACTTCTCCTCGAACGTCGGCGACCTCGTCGCCGCGGCGGATCACCTGCGCGAGCATTACGGCGCCCCGCGCCTGCTGATCGGCCACAGCCTCGGCGGGTCGGCCGCTCTCGCCGCCGCTCAGCGGATCGAGGAAGCCTCCGCGGTGGCGACGATCGGAGCGCCGGCCGACCCGGGCCACGTCGAGCATCTGCTCGGCGAGTCGACGGCTGAGATCGAGCGGGCGGGCGAAGCCGACGTCGTCCTCGCCGGGCGCCGGTTCCTCGTTCGCCGCGAGTTCCTCGCCGACATCCGCTCGCAGGTGCTGCTGCCGGTCGTCGCCGAGCTGGACAGGGCGCTGCTGGTCTTCCACAGTCCCGTCGACGAGCTCGTGGGGATCGACAACGCGCGACAGATCTTCGAAGCGGCTCGGCATCCGAAGAGCTTCGTCTCGCTCGACCGATCCGATCATCTGCTGACGCGGCGAGCGGACGCGGCTTACGTCGGCCACGTGCTGGGCGCCTGGGCCGCTCGCTACATGAGCGCGGATCGCCCCGGTCGAAACGAGCGATGATGCGTCCCGATGCTCGACGGGATCAGCTCGCCCCGGCCTACGGGCGTCAACTCTGGCTGGAGCGGTCCGCGATCCGCTCGCTGCTCGACCTGCTCGACGTTCGCAGCGATGAGCGCCTGCTCGATCTGGCAACCGGGCCCGCGACGGTCCTGGCGCAGCTCGCCCGGCGCCCGACGCGCCCAGCCGTCGCGGTGGGAATCGACTCGAGCGAGGCGATGATCTCGAGGGCGTCACCGCTTCCGGCGGCCTGGCGGCTACAGATCGCCGACGCGACCCGGCTCCCCTTCGCGGACCACAGCTTCGACGTGCTGACAGATCGCTTGCTGCCGCGGGAGGAACCGCGGGCGGGGGCCCTGATCGCCGAGCGGCTCCGGGCCGAGGGGTCGACCTGCACCTAGGGGCAGAGGCGACGGCCGTGCGGTCCGAGAAGGGCGGAAAGGCCACGATCGAGATCGGCTCTCCGCGCGGACGATCGCCTTCGACCGGATTCTCGTCGCAACCGGGCGCCGGGCCTCGACCTCCGGCCTCGGCCTCGACTCGGTCGGGGTCGAGACCGACGACTCGGGCGCGGTCGCCGTCGACGACCGCCTCCGGCCACCGCCCCGCGGATCTACGCGGCTGGCGACGTGACCGGCGCCATGCCGTTCACCCACGTCGCCGCCCACCACGCCCGGATCGCGTCCGTCAACGCCCTCTTCGGCCTGCGGCGCCGGGTCGACTACAGGGCCGTCCCCCGGGTGGTCTTCACGGATCCGGAGATCGCGGCGGTCGGGTTGGCTGAGGCCGAGGCGCGCGATCGATGGGGCGAGCGAGCACAGGTGGTCGACTACGACCACGCCGACCTCGACCGGGCGATCACCGCCGGACGTACTGCGGGATTCGCCAAGCTGATCGGAGATCGCCGCGGCCGCCTCGTCGGGGCGACGATCGCCGGCACCGCCGCGGGAGAGACGATCGCGGAGCTCAGCGCCCGCGTCGCCGCCGGGGACGGGATCGGCAGCGTCTCGACCGCCGTCCACGCCTATCCGACCTTCACTGAGGCGGCGGCCCGGGCGGCCGACGAGCACCAGCGCGCCGGCGCTACTCCCCGCGCCCGCGCCCGCGCCCCGACGCGGCCCGTGCTCGCCCTGCTGCGGAGGCTGGACCGCCCGGATCGCCGTTCCTCGCCGCGGCTACTGGACGAAGCGATCGATGTGCTGCGGCGAGTACATCGTAAGGACCCCCTTGGTCTCCGCAACCACCCCGATCATCGCTCGCTCGACTCCTCATTCGGGTCATCGGGATCGCTGCGCCGATTGAGGCGAGTACCCTCGAGCACGAGCGCATTGATTCCGGCTGGCGGTCGAACAAAGAGGCGCTCGTAGGTCATCCCCTTCCTGTCATGCGCGCGAAGGTCTCCGCTGTAGAAGAGAGACCTTCCTAATTTGCCGATGGCCCTTCTACCTGAGCTCGAGCCGTTGCTGGACCGCATTCATGCCGCGGGCGCGCCTGACCATGCGGCGTCGGTCACTGAGCGTCGGGAGCAGGTCCACGCCGGCATCGAGTTGCAGCAGGCCCACATGGTCGAGCCGGTGCCGGCCGCCCCGCGCGTAGATCACCGCGTAAGTGTCGACGGCGGCGAGATCACCGTCCGGCTCTACCGCCCCGATGTCGAGGGGACGGTTGGCTGTCATTTCTATGTTCATGGCGGCGGCTGGTGGATGGGGACGCTGGACCAGAGCGACCTCGCCTGCAGCCGGATCGTGCAAGGGGTCGGTGACGCCGACTTCCTCGATGCAGTCACGGCACCGCGCAGTGCCAGTCGGATCAACGCCGAGTCAACAGAACGTCCGGGAACAGCCGCAACGCTGAACGCGGAGGCAGAAAGTGATTCGCATATCCAAGCGGGAAATCAGGACAGCCGCAACGCCCCGTAACGACTCGGGACGACTGAAAATCGTGGTGTCCCCGGTTCGATTCCGGGTCTCGCCATTCCATAGGCAAGTGGGATGCGGCTCCCTCGGGGGGAGCCGTTCTCGCTCTGTGTCAACGCCCGAGTCAACAACCTGCGAGCCCTGTTCCACGCCCGCGCCGCAGCAGGCGCCTTCGTCATCGGGCCTAGGCCTCCGTCGCTCGCCTCCTGACGATGGAGAAGCGGTGCCAGGCGCGGGGGCCCTTCGAGTTACCGCTTTTCGTCCGAAGCGACTTATGCGCTTCTCTTTGATTGTCGTCTCGATGTCAAGTCAGAGGCGTTGCAACTCCTTCCGACCTCCGGCTCCCATTCATCGCTGAGTCGTGCTCATTTCTCTTTCGGCGCTCGACGCTCACTGCTAGCGGCGGGGCGTGTCCTCCTCATAACGCCCACGCACCGTGCCTGAAGTGTGAGAAGTCAGGAATAAGTCACGCAATACGACTCTCAGGGTGAAGTGACCGTCCGATTCCGTCTTTACCTTCGTCGCAGATGAACCCTCGACTTGCAGTTCAGCCCACCCTCGGATCGCCCACACCCGAGCATGCGGCCCGTGTCTTTCTCACCGATCTCGCCGACGGCGACGGCGTGGCAACCGCGTTCGCGGTCAGAGAGCGCAGCCGCATGAGCCGCCGTAACGGCGACGACTTCGTAAAGCTCATCCTCGGCGACCGCACGGGAACGATCGAGGCGGTCGCCTGGGAGGCCGTCGATGAGTGCTTCGAGTGCTCGGATCCGGGCGCGATCGTCTTCGTCGAAGGCCGCTTCTCGGTCCACGTCCGCTACGGGCCCAAGATCACGATCGAGTCGATCCGGGCCGTCACTGCGGGCGAGTTCGCGGAGGCGGATCTGGTCGAGAGCTCGCCGATCCCGATCGACCTTCTCGAAACCGACCTGCGCGACCTGCTCGCGACGATCCGCGATCCCCAACTCGCCCAGCTCCTCGACCGCTTCTTCGGCGCGGGGACCGATAGCTGGGAGCGCTTTCGGGTCGCGCCGGCTGCGAAGTACTACCACCAGGCCTACACCCACGGGTTGCTCGAGCACGCGCTCTCGGTCGCCCAAGCGGTCAGCGCCGCGGCGGCGGCGTTCCCTGGAATTGACCGCGACCTCGCCGTCACCGGCGCGCTTCTCCACGACATCGGAAAGACCCAGGCCTATAACGACGACCCGCTCGCGATCGACCTCACCGACACCGGGCGCCTCCTCGGCGAGATTCCGATCGGCTACTACCTCGTGCGCCGCCAGATCGAGTCGATCGAGGGTTTCGACCGGGAGCTCGGCCAGTCCGTCCTCCACATCATCCTCTCCCACCATGGCACTCATGAGATGGGGTCGCCGGTTGTGCCCGCAACGCGCGAGGCGACGCTCGTCCACATGATGGACAACCTCGGCGGCCGCCTCGGCAGCTTCGACCGGATCGAGCGCGACCTCGCCGCGGGCCAGAGCTGGTCGAAGTTCGACCGCGGGCTCGACTCGGCCGCTTACTTCGGCTCTCGCCGCGCTGCCTAGTCGCGAGGGCAGACTGCCTTCGCCGGAGGCTTACGGCGCGAACTTGTCAACGCAGCGCTGGACCGCTTCAACGTTGCCAACCGCGGCCTGCAAGCAGTCGCCGAGCTTTTGCGCCTGCCTCGCCGACTTCGGAGTGCCCACGTCGATGCCCTCGGCGCCCTGGGTGTTCTCGATCGAGTCCCGGATCTGCTCGTCGAGGCCCCCGAGGCTCGGGAATGAGTTGCTGATGTTCCCCGAGATCTCTTCCCCGGTGTCGAGGATGGGCTTGAGGATGAAGAAGTAGACGGCCGCGAGGATCGCGACAGTGGTCACGATCTTCAGGATCGGATTGATGATGGTGCCGGCGCCGATCATGCGTCTCGCCACAGTATCGGCTCGGCCGAGGCGCAAACTGGGTGAAAATCGGCATGGCCTGCCTGATCGGGAAGCCCTTCGCAGCAATATCCTGAGGGGCCGTGGCCAAGGACACCGAAAAGCTGATCCGCCAGCTGTCCTTGATCTCGTTCTTGATGGCCAACCGCCGGCCGGTATCGGCGTTGGAGATCAAGCGCGAGGTCGAGGGGTACAGCTCGATGAACGAGGACGCGTTCGCGCGCCGCTTCTACGCGGACCGCGCCGAGCTCGAGAGCCTCGGGATCTCGCTTCAGGTCGAAAAGCCCGCCGAGGGCTTCTTCGAGGCCGAGCTCTACGCGCTCCCGCCCGAGAACTACTACCTGCGCCCGATCGAGTTCACCGACGGCGAGCTGGCGGCGCTTCGCACCGCGCTCAGCCTCCTCGACGGCGAGTTCGCCTACGCGGAGCCTCTCCGCCTCGCGCTCCAGCAGGTCTCGTGGGGCCGTCCGAGTCCGCTCAACGAGGGCGAGGACGTGCCGATCGACGTGCGCCTTTCCACCAACGGCGGGGGGAAGGAGCTCTCGCAGCGCCTGGCGAAGATCGAAACCGCGATCTCGCGCCGCAAGCGCATCGAGTTCAGCTACTACACGATGCAGCGCGACGAGGTCTCTGACCGCAAGGTCGATCCCTACCACCTCGTCTGGCGCGACGGGCAGTTCTATCTGATCGGCTTCTCCCACGAACGGGATGCCGTTCGCGTCTTTCGCCTCAGCCGCATCAAGGGCAAGGTCTCCTATGCGTCCAAGGCCGAGCACGACTTCTCGCCGCCCCAAGACTTCGACCGCCGCGACTACGCGTCTCGCGCCGAGTGGCAGATGGGCGAGATCTCGGGCACCGCGCAGGTGTTCGTGCGCGAGCGCATCGCCTGGCTCGTCGAGCGCGACTTCGGGAAGTACGGCTCGCTTCGCAAGGTCGCAAAGGAGGACGGCGTAAAGGGGCGCGGCATGGTCTATGAGACCGAGTACGCGTCAATTCGCCAGCTCATCTCCTGGGTCCTCTCATGGCGTGTGAACGCGCAGCTGATCGCGCCATCCAACGCCGCGACCGCGGGTGCGGAGCGCATGGACCTCCTTCGCGACCGCCACCGCGGCGCGTTCGAGGTCGCCTCGATCGTCGCCCGCCCAGTGCTCGAGGCCGACGGGCGCCCATCGCGCTCTGGCGGCTCGCGCAACCGTGGCGAGGCCGTCATCCGCCCGGAGCGCTTCGCTCGCCTTGTGACGCTCGCCGGGCTCATGATCGGCGCCGCGCGCGAGGGCACCACGCTCTCGGTCGCGCACTGCCTGCGCGAGCTCAACATGAACATGGACGAGCTTCGCGAGGACATCGACGTCTTAAACGTCGTCAACTTCGGCGGCGGCACCTACGTGCTCTACGCAGAGATCGTCGGCGATCAGATCGAGGTCGACCCCGACACGTACGGCGACAACTTCGACCGCCCCGCCCGCCTCCTACCGCTGGAGGCAAAGGCGCTCGTCGCCGCGATCGACCTGTTCGGCGACCACCTGCCGCAGGCGGGCCTCGCCACGGCTCGCTCGAAGATCATCGAGGCGCTCGGCCACGACCCCTCCGAGGAGGGGCTCGAGATCGCGCCGGGCCGCGACGACTCCCACGTAGTCCGGATCGTCAACGAGGCGATCCACCTCGGCCGGATCCTCGAGCTCAACTACTACAAGGAGAACGAGGACACGTTCGCCACGCGCCGCGTCGAGCCCTATCAGCTCGTCAACGGACCGGAGGGCTGGTACCTCGGCTGCTACGACCTCGGTCCACGGGACACGCGCCACTTCCGCCTCGACCGGATGAAGGAGGCGCATATGACCGACGAGGAGTTCGAGCGCCGTGAGGGGATCGACGAGCGGCTCTCAGACCAGGAATGGCTCGCCCACGGCGAGGTGTCGAGCGCCGGCGTCGCCCGCGTGTGGGTCGCGCCCGAGCGGGCGCGCTGGCTTCGCGAGGCGCGCACCGTCGTCGAAGAGCTCGCCGATGACGCCGTAGTCGTCGAGGTTCCGTACGGCTCCAAGGAATGGCTCGTCCGCGAGATCCTGAAGGGCGCGGGGGACTTGGTCGTGCTCGAACCCGACGACGCGCGCGAAGCCGTCTTCGCCGCGGTCAAAGAAGCCGCTTAGGGATGAGCCCGGGTGCCGGGGGCCTCGATGGCCCCGGACGCGTCGTGGAGGGGCCGTCGGGTCGTGATCTGGTCCGCATCCGGGCTCACAACCCCGGGCCGATGACGCTCTCGGGCACGAATACCTACGTTGTCGGCCGCGACCCGGCGTATGTCATCGACCCGGGGCCCGACGACGAGGCGCACATCGACGCGGTCCGCGCCGAGGGCAAGGCGCGCAGCGGGATCGCCGGCGTTCTCCTCACGCACTCGCACGCCGACCACTCGGCAGGCGTCGAGAGCCTCGGCGCGCCCCTTCTATGGGGCGCGGTCAGCTCGACCGACGAGACGCACTGGCAGCCCGACCCGGACGTGCGGCCTGCCAACGGGGCGCCGCCGGAGTTCGGCGTGATCCCCACGCCCGGCCACGCGGCCGATCACGCCTGCTTCGAGTGGCGAGACGTTCTGTTTTGCGGCGACCTGATCCTCGGCGAGGGCTCGACGATCGTTCCGCCCGCCGCCTTCGGCGGCTCGCTGGCCGACTACCTGGCCTCGCTCGAACGCGTGGGCCACGTCGAGGCCCCTCTCTTCGCGCCCGGTCACGGGGAGTGGATTACGAAACCTCAGGCAAAGATCGACGAGTACGTGGCGCATCGCGCAGAGCGCGAACACAAGCTCCTCGCGGCTATCGATAGAGGCGAGCGATCTCGAACGGCCTTGCTCGACGCGGCCTGGGACGATGTGCCCGCGGTTTTGAGGCGAGCCGCGGCGATGGCGATGCAGGCCCATCTCGAGAAGCTCGAGGCCGAAGGCATCCTCGATCCGAGCGAGCTAACCGAGTGAACGCCTTCGACTCACGGCCACCGCTCTAGGTTTCTTTCTCGCAGCCGGTCACGTCGTCCCTGCGATCGACGTCCGCCCTGTCCTGGCCGGGACCGCAGTTGACCAAATCGCGTCTGCCGTCGTCGACCTTGACCACGTCGGCGCCAGGCCCCCCGCTCACATCGTCGAAGCCCGTGTGGCCACGAATCATGTCGGCGCCGTTTCCTCCGAGAAGCAGAGCGTCGATGGACTTGTGAACCGGCTCGTAGGGAAGACCGCCGTCAGGCGGGAGTCCCCTCGCGTCGAGGCGCACCGAATCGTCACCGGGGCCAAGGTCGCTCGTCAGCTCGTTCCAGTTCCCGTCGTCCTTGCCGCATCGAAGGCCCGACGTCAGCTCGCTTTCCGCGTCCTTGTTGAGCGCGAACAACTCATGTTGATCGACGCCCGGTGGCGGGCCGACGCTCTCATCGAACTGATAGCCAATCGAGATTCGATCTCCCGCTGGCCAGAAGTCGCTGGAATAGAACGTGCCAGCGTTGTCATCGCAGCCGTGGTTGCCACCACGGCGTTCCACCGACCCGTTGCTGATTGACGGTATGAGGCCAGCAAGCGCCGATCACACATGCCCCCACAGCCGCGGTCAGCTTCCCCATCGTGTCCGCAGACTAAGGCTTCGCGTTCTACTCTGCAAGTCCCGTGAGCCGTCGCGATCAGATCACACTTTCGCCCAGCGATCAGGCCAAGCTCCTCGGCTCAGAGCGCGTCGTGATCGTCTCCTCGCACGGCCCCCGCGGCTGGCCGCACTCGATGCCGATGTGGTTCACGGTCCGCGAGCCCAAGGACGAGGCGCACCCCGACGGCCCGCCCGGCGAGATTTGGATCTGGACCTACGCGAAATCGCAAAAGGTCAAGAACATCGAACGCGACCCGCGCGCCACCCTCCTGGTCGAGGCGGGTGAGGAATACCTGGAGCTACGCGGCGTCCAGATCGAGGCCGAGGCGGAGATAATCCGCGACCCGAAGCAGGTCCTGGGTTTCGGCAAGGAGCTCACGATCCGCTACTCGGAGGGCATCGACTCGATCGAGGGCGACGCCGCAGAGGCCATGCGGGCGCAGGCGGCCAAGCGAGTGGCGATCCGCTTCACCGCCAGGCGGGTGGCGAGCTGGGACCACCGAAAGCTCGGCGGCACGTACTAGGGGGGACAGGCCCCACGCACGGTGCCTGACCCCACGCACGGTGCCTGACCCCACGCACGGTGCCTGACCCCACGCACGGTGCCCGGTCCAGAGGCCCGTGCGGGTAGCCTCCCGGCTCGATGGATCCGCTCAAAGGACTGATCCTCTCCGGGGGCGCGGGAACGCGTCTGCGGCCGATCACGCACACGTCGGCCAAGCAGCTCGTGCCCGTGGCCAACAAGCCCGTGCTTTTCTACGGAATCGAGGCGCTGGTCGAGGCAGGCGTGGAGGACATCGTGATCGTGATCGCGCCCGAGACCGGAGCCGAGATTCGCGAGGCCGCTGGCGACGGCTCCGCCTTCGGCGCGACGATCACCTACGTCGAGCAGGACGCGCCGCGAGGCCTCGCACACGCCGTCCTGACCGCCGAGGAGGCCCTGGGCGGGAACCCCTTCATCATGTACTTGGGCGACAACCTGCTGCGAGACGGCCTATCGGATTTGGCCGACACCTTCCGCACCGGCGACCACGACGCGCTCATCCTGCTAACCGAGGTCGACGACCCCTGGCACTACGGAGTCGCCGAGCTCGACGGCGAGCGCATCGTGCGCCTGGTCGAAAAACCGAAGGACCCGCCTTCGAACATGGCGCTTGTCGGCGTGTACCTGTTCGGCTCGCTGATCTTCGACTCGGCGCGGGCGATTGAGCCCTCGCCCCGCGGCGAGCTTGAGATAACGGACGCGATTCAGCACCTGATCGACTCGGGCTCCCGGGTTTCCAGGCGCACGGTCAAGGGCTGGTGGAAGGACACGGGCCAGCTTGCCGACATGTTGGAGGCGAACCGCCTCGTCCTCGAGGACCTGGAGCGCTCGGTCGAGGGTGAGTTGGTGGACTCCAAGGTCGAGGGCCGAGTAGAGGTTTCACCGGGCGCGCGGATCGAGGGCTCGATCATCCGTGGGCCCGCGATCATCGGCAAGGGCGCTCGGATCGTGGACTCCTACATCGGCCCCTACACAGCGATCGACTCAGACGTGACGGTCGAGCGCTCCGAGATCGAGCACTCGATCATTCTCTCGGGCTGCACCGTCTCAGACCTCGAGGCGCGGATGGAGGCAAGTCTCCTCGGCCGAAACGTGAAGCTGACCCGAGGCGAGGGAATCCCTCGCACGCTGTCGATGATCGTGGGCGACCGCTCCGAGATCACTTTGCCGTGAGGGTGGTTGTCACCGGCGCCGGCGGGATGCTCGGTCAGGACCTGGTCGACGCATGCGTGGGTCGCTCGCAGGAAGTTTTCGCTCTCAACCGTGCCGAGCTGGACATAACAGACGAGGTTGCCTGCGAGGAGGTGATGGCCGAGCTTCATCCGGACGCCGTCGTCAATTGCGCCGCCTGGACCGACGTGGACGGTGCCGAGGCTGACGAGGAGGGAGCGATGGCGGTGAACGAGCTCGGCGCCGGAAACCTTGCGGCAGCCGCGGCCAGGCACGGCGCTCGCATCGCCTACATCTCCTCTGACTACGTGTTCGACGGCTCCAAGCGAACGCCCTACGTGGAGTCCGATATCACCGCAGCGCTTTCCGCTTACGGACGCTCGAAGGCCGCGGGCGAGACCGCGACGGCGTTCGCCAACGATCGCCACATGATCGTTCGCTCGTCGTGGCTCTTCGGTACCCGCGGGGGAAACTTCGTCGAGACGATGCTGCGGCTCGCAAGCGAGCGCCCTGAAGTCGTGGTGGTCTCCGATCAGGTGGCAGCGCCCACCTACACGCGGCATCTCGCCGCAGCACTCGCCGAGCTGGTGGAGACTGACCAGTACGGGATCCATCACGTCGCTGCGGCCGGCCAATGCTCGTGGTTCGACTACGCGCAGGAGATCTTCGACATCGAGGGCACCGACTGCCGGGTCATGGCAGGAACGACCGAGATGCTCGGCCGCCCGGCGCCGCGCCCCGCATTCTCCGTCCTCGGCACCGAGCGGCACCCGGCCCCGCTCCTGCCGCGTTGGGGCGATGGCCTCCGGCAGTACCTGCGCGAACGTAGGATGACCGCGTGAGCAGGATCCTTGTCACCGGCGGCGCCGGCTTTATCGGCTCCGCTTACGTTCGTCATCGCCTGGGCGGCGCCCATCCCGGCGACGAGGTGCGCGTGCTCGACAAGCTCACCTACGCCGGCCGTGAGGAGAACTTGGAAGGCATCGAGGGATGCGAGCTGGTCGAAGGCGACATCGCCGACGCCGACGCGGTGCGTGGCGCGATCGAGGGTTGCGACGCGCTCGTCAACTTCGCGGCCGAGTCGCACGTCGACCGCTCGATCGAATCGCCCGGCGAGTTCATCCAGACTGACGTCTTCGGCACCTACGTCCTGCTCGAGGCTGCGCGCGAGGCCGGGATCAGGCACCTGCAAATCTCGACGGACGAGGTCTACGGCTCGATCGAAGAAGGTTCGTTCACCGAGTCCTCGCCGCTCGACCCCTCATCTCCCTACTCGGCATCCAAGGCGGGGGGCGACCTCTTGGTCGGTGCCTACCAGTCGACCTATGGCACGGAGTCGCTGATCGTTCGCGCCTCGAACAACTACGGCCCCCGCCAGCATCCGGAGAAACTGATCCCGCTCTGCATTTTGAACGCGCTCGCTGGCGATCCGCTCCCGGTCTACGGCGACGGCCAGCAGGTCCGTAACTGGCTCTGGGTCGAGGACTTCGCCTCGGCCATCGACATCGTGCTCGAGCGCGGAGAGCCGGGCCAGGCCTACAACGTCGGCGGCCCGGACGAGCGGGCGAACATCGATGTCGTCAAGGAGATCCTGAAGCGCGCGGATCGCGACGAGTCCCTCATCTCCTACGTCAAGGACCGCCCCGGCCACGATCGCCGCTACTCGCTGGGCTCGGAGAAGACGCAGGGGCTCGGCTGGGAGGCGAAGGTCGGCTTCTCCGAAGGAATCGCCCGGGTGGTCGATTGGTACCGGGAGAACGAGGAATGGTGGGACCCGATCCGCTCGGGCGAGTACCGCGAGTACTACGAGCGCCAGTACGGAACCAAGCTTTCGTGAGCGTTCGCCGCGTCGAGACGGAGATCTCGGACCTCGTCTTGCTGGAGGCGACGGCGCACGGAGACGAGCGCGGCTTCCTGCTCGAGTCGTTTCGCGAGGACGCCTGGTCCGAGTACGGCGTCGCGGGCCCCTTCGTCCAAGAGAACCACTCGCGCTCCTCCAAGGACATCCTGCGCGGCCTCCACTTCCAGACGAGCCCAGGCCAGGCGAAGCTCGTCCGATGCGTGCGCGGAGCGATCTGGGACGTAGCGGTCGACTTGCGCCCGGACTCAGCGACCTACAAGAACTGGGAGGGCTACGAGCTCTCGGATGAAAACCACCGCCAGCTCTTCGTCCCGGTCGGCTTCGGGCACGGCTTTTGCGTCTTGAGCGACGTTGCCGACGTCGCTTACAAGCTCACGAGCGTCTATGACCCTGCGACTGAGGCGGGAATCCGCTGGGACGACCCGGAGGTGGGTGTCGAATGGCCTGTGGGGGACCCGCAGCTCTCCGAGCGAGACAAGGTCGCGCCAATCCTGGCCGAGATCGAAGCAACGCTTCCCTGGTAAAGCGCTGTCGCCGGCGCCCGACAGTAGGGCGCGATCGACATCGCTTCGGCGGTCGACCCCTCCCTAGACTCAGTCGGTTCGACATGGCCCCGAAACCGACTGTCAAAACCTCTCCTCTTGACCCCTTTTCGGCGCCAGTCCGGCGCTGGTTCGAGGCGTCTTTCGAAGCACCTACGCCTGCCCAGGACAAGGGCTGGCCGGCGATCGCCTCGGGCGACAACACTCTGATCTGCGCCCCCACCGGCTCGGGTAAGACGCTCACCGCGTTCCTCTGGGGAATCGACACGCTCTCGCGCCGTGCGGCGCCCGACCCGGACGCCTCGACCGAAGATCCCGAGGCGCTCGGCCAGGGAGTGCGCCTCGTCTACGTCTCGCCGCTGAAGGCGCTCTCCTACGACGTCGATCGCAACCTGCGCGCACCGCTCAAGGGAATCGGCGCGCCGATCAAGGTGGGGCTCCGGACTGGCGATACGCCGCAGAAGGATCGCCAGGCCATGCTGCGAAAGCCGCCGGACATCTTGATCACGACACCCGAGTCGCTCTATCTGATGATGACCTCGCGAGCGCACGAGATCCTCACCAACGTCGATGCCGTGATCGTCGACGAGATCCATGCGGTCGCCGCGACCAAGCGAGGCGCGCACCTGGCGATCACGCTCGAGCGCTTAGACCACCTCGTTCGCACTCACGAGGACGGCCGCGGCCCCGACGCGACCGTGCAGCGCATCGGCCTCTCGGCGACGCAGCGCCCGCTCGAGCGGATCGCGAACTTCCTGGTCGGCCCGAAGCGCGAGTGCACGGTCGTCAACGCGGGCATCCGCAAAAAGCTCGACCTACAGATCGTCGTCCCGGTCGAGGACATGACCGACCCCGACGCTTCGCGTCCCGCGCCCTCAAAGGACGGCGAGCCCGACTTCGGCGACGCCAACTTCGACGCGGCGCCGACCCAGAACTCGATCTGGCCCGCCATGTACCCGAAGCTGCTCGAGCTGGTCCAGGCGCACACCTCGACGATCCTCTTCGTCAACAACCGCCGCGGCGCCGAGCGGCTTGCCAAGCGCCTGAACGAGTTGGCAAACGCGGATCTGCCCGAGGACGCAACTCCCGTCGAGATAGCCCGCGCCCACCACGGATCGCTCGCGCACGAGGAGCGCCTCGTGATCGAGGAGATGCTGAAGGGTGGCCAGCTTCCATGCCTGGTCGCGACATCGTCGCTCGAGCTCGGCATCGACATGGGAGCGGTCGACCTGGTGATCCAGGTCGAGTCGCCGAAGTCCGTGACGCGCGGGCTTCAGCGCGTGGGCCGCGCAGGCCACAACCTGGGCGACGTCTCGAAGGGACGCATCTTTCCCAAGTTCCGCGCGGACCTACTGGAGTGCGCCGTCGTCGCCCGGCGCATGCGCGAGGGCCTGATCGAGGAGACGGTGATCCCGCGCAACCCGCTCGACGTCTTGGCACAACACATCGTCTCGATGGTCGCCGACGAGGAGTGGAGGGTCGACGAGGTCTTTGAGGTCGTCACTGCGACGGAGCCGTTCTCGGATCTAGGCCGCGAGCAGTTCGAGAATGTCCTGGACATGCTCGACGGGCGCTATCCATCCGAGCGCTTTGCCGAGCTCCGACCGCGGATCGTTTGGGAGCGCTCGGCTGGGACGGTTCGAGGCCGCAAGGGCGCTCGCCAGCTTGCCGTCACGAACGCCGGGACCATTCCCGACCGTGGCCTCTACGGCGTCCACCTTCCGGACGGCCGCCGCGTCGGCGAGCTCGACGAGGAGATGGTCTACGAGGCCAGGGCGGGACAGACCTTCCTCCTCGGCGCCACCACCTGGCGGATCGAGGAAATCACCCGCGACCGCGTGATCGTCACCCCGGCGCCGGGGGTTCCCGGCGCCGTCCCGTTCTGGCGGGGTGACGGGATCGGCCGTCCCGCAGAGCTCGGCCGGGCGATCGGTGAGTTCGCGCGCGAGGCAGTGAATTCGGATGCGAAGACGCTCGCCAAGGAGTACGACCTCGACAAGCTCGCCGCCGAGAACCTCCTCACCTACCTGCGCGAGCAGCAGGCAGCGACGCGCGTCATCCCCTCCGATCAGTCGATCGTCGTCGAGAAGTTTCGCGACGAAATCGGCGATTGGCGTCTGTGTGTCCTCTCGCCATTCGGCGGTCGTGTTCATGCCGCCTGGGGCCTGGCCCTGTCGGCGAAGATCCGGTCAGAGCTCGACCTCGAGGCCGACGCGATCTGGTCGGACGACGGCATCGTCGTCCACCTTCCCGACGCGGACGAGGCGCCGGACGCCGACCTCGTACTGCTCGAGCCCGACGAGGTGGAGGACCTGGTCGTCTCCGAGCTGGGCGGCTCTGCGCTCTTCGGCGCGCGCTTCCGCGAGAACGCGGCGCGCTCGCTCCTCTTGCCGCGCGCCTACCCCGGTAAGCGAACGCCCCTCTGGCAGCAGCGCCTCAAGTCCCAGAATCTCCTCGAGGTGGCGAAGGACTTCCCGCGCTTCCCGGTAATCCTCGAGACCTACCGCGAGTGCCTCCGCGACGTTCTCGATCTGCCCGGCCTCGAGTCGCTCCTATCCGACCTCGGCTCGCGCCGGATCTCACTGGTCGAGGTCGAGACCGCCTCGGCATCGCCCTTCGCCTCGTCGCTCCTCTTCGACTACGTCGCGACCTACATGTACGAGGGGGACACGCCGAACGCTGAGCGACGCGCTGCTGCCCTCGCGCTCGATCGCGACCTCCTGCGCGAGCTGCTCGGCCAGGAAGAGCTCCGCGACCTGATCGATCCCGAGGCGCTCTCCTCGGTCGAGAACTCGCTTCAGCACCTGAACGACGAGATCAAGGCGCGTGACCGTGATGCACTCCAGCAGATCCTTCGTCGCCTGGGCGACCTCACGGAAGCCGAGTGCCAGGAGCGGGTGGGCGAAGCACTCTCCGCTTCGTCGATGCTCTCGAAGCTCGAAAACGAGCGGCGGGCCGCGAAGGTGCGCGTCAACGGGGAGGAGCGCTGGATCGCCGCCGAGGACGCAGGGCTCTATCGCGACGCGCTCGGCGTGCCGCCGCCCCCCGGCCTGCCCGAGTCGTTTGGCGAAGAGGTGCCCGACGCGATGTCGAGCCTCGTCCGCCGTTGGGCGCGCACCCACGGTCCGTTCCCGACCCGCCGGCTCGCGGATCGCTACGGGGTCGACCCCATGCCGGCGCTCCGAGAGCTCGAGCGCGAGGGCATCCTCATCCGCGGCGAGCTTCTGCCCGGCGGCATGGAGCGCGAATGGTGCGACTCCGAGGTCCTTCGCCGCGTCCGCCGCGCGTCGCTCGCGCAGCTTCGCCAAGAGGTCGAGGCCGTCGACCCTGCCGAGCTCGCGCGGTTCCTTCCGAGCTGGCAGAACGTCGACGCGCACCGCCCCGCCGGCGCGGGCCCCGATCGCTTGCGCGAGACGCTCGTGGCGATGCAGGGAGTGGCGCTCACCCCCGAGGTGTGGGAGCGCGACGTTCTGCCCCGTCGGCTTGGCGCCTATAACCCGGCGTGGCTCGATCAGCTGACCACCAGTGGCGAAGTCGTCTGGATCGGGGCGGGCTCGGTCGCCCGCTCGGGTCGCCTCGCTCTGTATTTCCGCGACGACGTCAGGATCGCGGGGCCGCCGCCCTCGAATGCAAAGCTCGAGGTGCCCCAGGGCGAGGTGCACGAGCTGATCCGCGAGCGACTGTCCGAGTCGCCCGCTTTCTGGATCGATCTCGTCGCAGAGCTTGCGGCGAGCCCGGAGGAGCTGCAAGAAGCGCTCTGGGATCTTGCCTGGGCCGGCGAAGCGACGAACGACGCCTTCGCTCCGCTTCGCGCTCGGCGCCTCTCCGCGGTGAAGTCCGCCGCGCGCCGCGGTCGCCGGTTCTCCTCGCGGCGAACGGGCACGACGGGAACCGTGCAGGGACGTTGGTCGCTGACCTCTTCGCTCTTTCGCGGTCAGCCCGAGCAGGGTCCCCGCATGCGCGCGCAGGCGGAGCTCTTGTTAGAGCGCTACGGCATCGTCACCCGCGAGACCGTCCTCGCTGAGGGCATACCCGGCGGCCTCTCGACCCTTTACGGCGAGCTCTCGAATCTCGAGATGCTGGGCACGGCGCGCCGCGGCTACTTCGTGGAGGGGCAAGGCGGCGCGCAGTTTGCGTTGGCAGGAGCCGTCGAGCGCCTCCGCAGTCTCCCCCGCGTGGATGACGAGTATTTGGTGCTGGCGGCAACTGACCCCTCGAATCCCTACGGCGCCTCGCTTTCTTGGCCGAAGCGGCCGGAGGGTCGTCGCCCGGCACGCACCGCCGGCGCCTATCTCCTGACGCGGAACGGCAGCCCACTCCTCTATGTCGAGCGCGGCGGGCGCGGCATCCTGCGGCTCCTAGGGGTCGAGGGGCAAGCGCTCCTCGACGCAGTCGCGCAGCTCGTCGAGGCCTCGCAGGAGGGGATCATCCCGAAGCTCGCGATCGAGCGGATGGACGGCGAGCCCGTGATCGGATCGCCGCTGGAGGAGGTCCTCCTCGAGGCAGGCTTCAACCGCCAGCCGCGCCGGCTCGTCGCCTAGCCCTCGTGCGCCGAGCGCCCGGAAAGTCGCACGCGCTCGGCCTTTCTGGGCGTTCGGCGAACCAAGGCGGCGCTGATGCCTGAGGGCGACACGATCCACCGCGCCGCACGCAGGATGGACGCCGCCCTCCGCGGGCGCGAAATGGTCCTGGCCGACGCGCCCAACCCGCGCTCGCCGATCCACGGCCGGGCGTCAAAGCTCCAGGGCTCCGTGCTCGAGCGCGTGGAGGCGCGGGGCAAGCACCTGCTCGCCCACTTTTCGACCGGCGACGTCATCCACTCTCACCTGGGCATGAACGGGCGCTGGTGGATCACGGCCGACGGGCAGATGCCCTACGGCAAGCCGTGGCTCGTCCTCTCCTCCGGGCGTGGGATCGCGTCGCAGACGGGCGGCAAGCTCCTTCGCCTGATTTCCGAGTCGCGAGTCCGAAATGACCCGGGCCTCGCCCAGCTCGGCCCCGACCCGCTCGGCGGCTCGTTCGACACCGCCGAGGCAGCGGCGCGCCTCCGCCGGCTCGGAGCGGGCCGAGAGATCGGCGACGCCCTGCTCGACCAGACAATCATCGCGGGCATCGGGAACGCGATCCGAAACGAGGCGCTCTTCCGCGTGGGGATCTCCCCGCTCCACTTCGTCGAGGAGCTCGATTGCGAGACCCTCGAGCGAGTCGTCCGCGAGAACGAGAAGGTGATGGAGATCTCGATGGCGAAGGGTCGCCGGCCTCGCTCGATCTACAGGGCGACGCGACGTGGCTGCCCGGCGTGCGGGGGCAAGGTGCATTCGCGCGGCCAGGGCGACGCCAACCGCATGGCCTATTGGTGCCCTGCCTGCCAGGCCTGAGAAGGACCACACCCCGCACCCAAACGTCCCACACTCCACGCTGTGGGGGGTAGCGCTGGACGTTTGCCTTCGGTCGAGCGGGTCGGATGGGATACTCCGCCGCGGAGGAGTCTGCGCGCGATGAACACCGAAACCGTTGAGCTGCTCGGGAACGTGCCGCTCTTTGCCGACATGTCGGCGGACGAGCTGGACCGGATCGTCTCGGTTGCGATCCCGCGCTCGTTCCCGAAGGGCGCCCGCGTGTTCCACGAGGGCGACGACTCCGACGCTTGCTATGTGGTGAGAAACGGCGACCTGCGCGTCACGCGCGAGCATTCCGATGGGCGCGCCATCGCGCTGGCAACTCTCGGAACGGGCGACTTCTTCGGGGAGCTGGCGATGCTCGACGGCGGCATGCGCTCTGCAAGCGTTGAGACGCTCACCGACGCCGAGCTTCTCGCGCTTCCGGCGATGGACATGCGCCGAGTGATCTCGCAGCACGGCGACATCGCGGCGAAGCTGATCGTCGCGCTGACCCGCCGGTTGCGCGAGACGAACGAGCGCGTCGCTCGCCAGTCGTTCCAGACGGTGCCGAGCCGGGTGGCGGGCGTTCTCAACCAGCTTGTCGCCGAGGAGTCGATCCCGGAGAACCGCGACGGGATCACCGTGCGGATGACGCAGGCCGATCTCGCGCAGCTCGCCGGCACTTCGCGCGAGTCGGTTTCACGGTTCCTCGCGATCCTCGAGCGGGCGGGCGTGGTCGCGGTGGGGCGGGGCCGGGTCACGATCCTCGAGCCGCGCCGCCTTCGCGCCTACATCTTCTAGTCGCCCGCTCAGCAGAAGGGGCGACCCGCCTGCGGCGGGTCGCGGCCCTCGATGCCGGCGCAGTCCCATAGGCGAGCGACCACCTCATGGAGCCGCTCGGCATCGTCGATGGCGCCGTCCGTCGGCTTGAACAGCCGATTCCTGAGCTGAAACGGATCCTCTACGAGGTCATAGAGCTCAGTGCCCGCGACCTTGCAGGCGCCGCGGACGCGCTGCAGATACTCGACGTAGACGTCACTGCGCTGAAACACCGCGCGGTAGGCGCCGCAGCCCTCGCCGAGCCTTACGCCGATCGGCCGCGGCCGCGGCCAGCCGCTCAGGTCCCCCTGCATGGGACCGACCAGCGAGCGCCCGTCCATGACCCTGCAGGCGCCTCGCGCCGTGCAGGGCTCACCCCCGGCGAAGTCGAGGATCGTCGGCGCCAGGTCGATGTTGGCCACGGGCTCCCGGATCGGAGCGACCTGCTGGCCCCTTATGAATCTCCGCGGGACGTTGACCACGAACGGGACCCGCACGGCTTCGACGTAGGGCAGGGACTTGCCGTTCAGGCGATGCTCGCCGAAAAAGAGCCCATTATCTGAGGTGTAGAAGATGATCGTCTCGTCGTCGATCCTCAGCTTCTTGAGAGTTCGTTGAAGGTCGCCGATGCCCCGGTCCACCTCCTGCAGGGCTGCGTAGGTGCAGCGAATGCGGTCCTTCGCGAACTGCGCGTAACCGCGCCTGAGCCTGGCGCGCCTGACCCTCGACGGCTTGTCGGAGACGTCTTTCTCGTTGAAGCTTGGAGGGAGCTCGACCCGTGCATCGCGAAACCTGCGCCAATCCTTGGCGAGCGGCTCCGGCGCGCCCGCTTTGCAGCTGGGGTGGTCCGAGCGACGGCCGTGTGGCGCGTAGTAGGAGGTCCAGAGGAAGAAGGGTCGGCTCGACTCCGCCTTTCGGCGGATGAAGCCCCGGCTCTTGTCAGTGATCACCGTGGTCGAGTAGTCCTCACGCTTGTCCCCGTACCTCTTCATGTCGCCCTGACGGGAAGCCGTGTAGTCGAAGTACCCCGGCTTTCCGACGAACCCGAACCAAGAGTCGAAGCCGGCGGCTGGCTTCGCCCCCGGCTTGTAGCCATTCAGGTACTTGCCGGCGAACCCGGTGTTGTAGCCGGCGGCCTGGAGCCAGGCGGGAAGCGTGTTATCCGGCTCGCGAAGCTCCGCCCAGTCGTTCTTGAGAACGCCGTGGTTCTGCGGGTACTGGCCCGTCAGAAAGCCGGCTCGCGATGGGCAGCAGAGAGGCGGAGATGCGTAGCCCTCGAGCTTTTGGCCCTGGGCTCCCGCGGCGAGCTTCAACGTGTTCGGCATGATCCGGCGCTCGAACGTCCTGAGGCTCTGGTCGTCGACCGTAACGACGATCACGTTCGGCTTCCCGCGCGCGGAGCCCTCCGCCGCGGCGGAGGGCGGCGCGGCGCCCACACAGAGGGCTAGGGTCGCGGCTGCGACCGGCCATGCCGAGACGGTGCGCAGTTGTGGTCGCGAGGGCAAACAGCGAGTGTAAGTGAGAGCAATGACCAGCGGGCCGGTGAAAGACATGATGCGCGCGCGCCGAGCGATGGTTGAAAGCCAGCTCAGGTCGGGCGGCATCGCCGACGAGCGCGTCCTGGCAGCGATGGGCGAAGTTCCGCGCGAGGAGTTCGTGCCACGGAGAGTTCGCCGCAACGCGTACGCAGACGGCGCGCTTCCAATCGGCCACGGGCAGACGATCTCGCAGCCCTGGGTGGTCGCGGCGATCTGCGCGGCACTCGAGCTCAGTGGCGGCGAGCGGGTGCTCGAAGTGGGCGGAGGCTCGGGCTATTCGACCGCGGTCATCGCGTCGTTGGTGAGACCCGGCGGCACGGTCCGCTCGTACGAACTGGTGCCCGAGTTGGCAGAACGGGCGGCTCAGACACTTGCCCGTCTCGGCTATGCCGAGGCCGATGTCCTGGCCGGCGACGGGGCGGTCAAGAATGACGGCAAATTTGACGCAATCGCCGTCCACGCCGCGACGCCCCAGGTGCCAGGGGCGCTGGTCGGATCGCTCCTTCCAGGCGGGCGACTAGTCCTGCCGCTGGCGACGAACCGGGCCGATGTGCTGACCGCGTTCAGGCGGATCGACGACGGGTCAGTGGGCGAGCCGAGGGTCGAGCGGAGGAAGATCGCCGAGTGCCGCTTCGTCCCCCTCCTCGGCGAGTCGGGCTACGCCTCCCCCGACAGATAGGCTCCGCGCTCGTGACCGCGCTCCTGGCCCTCAACTTCTTTTCGACCGCGTTCATCGATCAGCTCAAGCGCGGTCGAAAGACCGCGACGATCCGCCTCGGCGACAAGGCTCACAAGTACCAGGCGGGCCAGGTCGTCTGGATCACCGTCGGCTATCAGCACTCCCCCCGCGAGAAGATCTTCGCCGCCGTGATCGACGACGTCGAAGTGAAGCGGATCAAGGAGCTCTCGCCCCGCGACATCGAGCACGACAACCCCGAGTTCCGCTCGGTCGACCAGACGATCGGCTTTCTCGAGCAGATCTATCGCCGCGAGGTCGGCCTCGAGGACACCTGCACGATCGTTCGCTTCTCGCAGATCATCGAGCCCGCCACGCCCCAGTTCGGCAACGGCGGCACCCCGCACCGAAACTAGCCCGGCTCATCGGTGCCTGCCTACCGTTTCTGCACCACATGGGTGCTGGAGGCCGAGCGCGAGCGCGTGTGGGACGCGATCTATGACTCGGACACGTGGTCGGAGTGGTGGCAGGGCATCGTCTCGACCGAGCGCCTCGACGACGGGGACGAGCAGGGGCTCGGGCAGCGAGGCGTCTATGAGTGGCGAGCCCGCATTCCCTACACGGTGCGCTTCGAAATCGTCTCGACCATCGTCGAGCCGCCCTTTCGCTTAGGCGGGGACGCTTCAGGCGAGCTGGAAGGGACCGGGCTGTGGCGGTTCTTCGCTCAAGGGAGCACGACCGCTGTCATTTTCGAGTGGCACGTGCGGACCACGAAGCCTTGGATGAACGTCTTCGCGCCGATTTCAAAGCCGATCTTCCGATCGAACCACGACTGGGTCATGCAAAACGGAGGCGAGGGACTGGCGCGCCGCCTCGGAACGAAGCTCCTCGTGAACGCCTAGTCCGAGTCAGCGCCTGAGCCGTTCGAGCTTGCGCGGGGGCCGAGGTCTCTCGACTCGATGATCCCGTCGATCAGCCCGTACTCGACCGCCTGGTCGGCGGTGAAGAAGCGGTCGCGCTCCATGTCCTCGTTGACCTGCTCGGCGCTCTTCGAAGTGTGGCGAGCGTAGATCTCGTTGATCTTCCCGCGGAGGTTCAGCGCCTCTCGAGCATGAATCTCGATGTCGCTGGCCTGGCCCTGAAAGCCACCGGACGGCTGGTGGATCAGGATGCGCGCGTTCTTCAGCGCCATCCGCTTGCCCTGGGCTCCGCCCGTGAGGAGCAGCGAGCCCATCGACATCGCGACTCCGTAGCAGACGGTCGAGACTTGAGGCTTGATGAATCGCATCGCGTCATAGATCGCGAGGCCGGCGTAGACGGAGCCGCCTGGCGAGTTGATGTAGAGCGAGATGTCCTTGTCAGGGTCCTCGGACTCGAGGTGAATGAGCTGGGCGACGATGAGGTTTGCGATTTCGTCGTCGACGGGCTGGCCGAGAAAGATGATCCGCTCGCCGAGGAGGCGGGAGTAGATGTCATAGGAGCGCTCGCCTCGCGAGGTCTGCTCGACCACCATGGGAATCATCGGCATTGCACCAGACTATTCGATTGCACGATCTAAGCGGGTTCCACTTAGATCGTCATGATTTCACCGCCTCTTCACTACACTGGCTCCCGAACCTGGCACTCTTCCTCATTGAGTGCCAAAACTTCACGACGAATCCCAAATACGGAGGTAGATACACACATGAAGCTAAAGCCTCTCGGCGATCGTTTGATCGTCCAGGCAATCGAGGAAGAGGAGACGACGGCTTCCGGCCTGGTGCTCCCCGACACCGCGAAGGAAAAGCCGCAGCGCGGCAAGGTCGTCGCGGTCGGTGACGGCAGCTGGGACGAGGACGGCGAGAAGCGCATCCCGCTCGACGTCTCAGAGGGCGACGAGGTCCTCTACTCGAAGTACGGCGGCACCGAGCTCAAGGTCGACGGCGAGGACGTTTTGGTCCTGCGCGAGTCCGACGTCTTGGCCAAGGTCGTCTAACCAACTTCCAAGGAACGAAAGGAACTCAAATGGCTCACAAGGAGCTCAAGTACGACGCCGAAGCGCGTCAGGCATTGCAAGAAGGGGTCGACGCGGTCGCGAACGCGGTCAAGGTCACCCTCGGTCCGAAGGGCCGCTACGTGGTGCTCGACAAGAAGTTCGGCGCCCCCACCATCACCAACGACGGCGTCACCATCGCTCGTGAGATCGATATCGAGGACGTCTTCGCAAACCAGGGCGCGCAGCTCGTCCGCGAGGTCGCAACGGCGACCAACGACGTCGCCGGTGACGGCACGACGACCGCGACGCTGCTCGCTCAGACGATCGTTCGCTCGGGCCTCAAGAACGTGGCCGCCGGCGCGAACCCGCTGGCCCTTCGCCGCGGCATCGAGAAAGCGGTCGACCAGGTGGTCGAGCACCTCCGCACGAAGCAGTCGAAGGAGATCTCCGGCAAGGAGCAGATCGCCCGCGTCGCCGAGATCTCGGCTGCGGACGAGGAGATCGGCAACGTCATCGCCGATGCAATCGAGAAGGTCGGCAAGGACGGCGTCGTTAACGTCGAAGAGGGCCAGACGTTCGGCATGGAGCTCGAGTTCACCGAGGGCATGCAGTTCGACAAGGGCTACATCTCCCCGTACATGGTCACCGACCAAGAGCGGATGGAAGCAGTCCTCGAGGACCCGTACGTCCTCATCGCCAACCAGAAGATCGGCTCGGTCCGGGACATGCTTCCCGTGCTCGAGCAGGTCATGCAGGCGGGTAAGCCGCTCGTCATCATCGCCGAGGACGTCGAGGGCGAGTCCCTTGCGACTCTGGTGGTCAACAAGCTCCGCGGCACCTTCACCGGTGTGGCGGTCAAGGCCCCCGGCTTCGGCGATCGCCGCAAGCGCATGATGGAGGACATCGCGATCCTCACCGGTGGCGAGGTCATCACCGAGGAGATGGGCCTAAAGCTCGAGAACACTCAGGTCTCGCAGCTCGGGCACGCTCGTCGCGTCGTCGTCTCCAAGGACACGACGACCATCATCGACGGTGCCGGTGAGAAGAAGGAGATCGAGGGCCGGATCAACCAGATCCGCTCAGAGATCGAGAACACCGACTCCGACTTCGACCGGGAGAAGCTCCAAGAGCGCCTGGCGAAGCTGGCGGGCGGTGTCGCAGTGGTCAAGGTCGGCGCAGCCACCGAGACCGAGATGAAGGAGAAGAAGCATCGCGTGGAGGACGCTCTCCAGGCAACCCGTGCAGCCCTCGAGGAGGGCGTCGTTCCGGGTGGCGGTGTCGCGCTCCTGAACGCTCAGGACGCAATCGACCCGAAGGGGCTGGAGGCCGACGAGGCCACCGGCATGGAGATCATCCGCAAGGCGCTCGAAGCGCCGCTGCGCCAGATCTCGGAGAACGGCGGGCTCGAGGGCTCAGTCGTGGTCGAGAAGGTTCGCGGCCTCAAGATCGGTCAGGGCCTGAACGCGGGAACGGGCGAGTACGGCGACCTGGTCAAGGCCGGCGTCATCGACCCGACGATGGTCACGCGCTCCGCGCTGCAGAATGCGGCGTCGATCGCGAAGAACATCCTCACGACGGAGTGCATCGTCGCTGAGATGCCCGAGAAGGACGGCGCCGGAATGGGCGGCGGCATGCCTGACATGGGCGGCATGATGTAACCAGCGCTTTCGCGCTGTCTTTCGGGAGAGGCCCGGGCCGCTAAGGCGGCTCGGGCCCTTCTTCGCTCACGCTCCTTGCGGTTACTACGGATGCAACTCATCTGTGAACGGTTGAAATGGCTTGAGCAGAAGCTGACCGCCCTCGACGGGGCGGCGGGCGACAAGAGGAGCAGACAACGGCGTGATGGCCTCAAACCGGGGTCACCTTCAGCATTGCCTTCTGGGTTCGGAGGCACTCTGGGTGTTACACTACCCGCGGGATGCCGACGAAGCACAAACGGGTGGCGATCATCCGAGACTCCGCGGTGGATGCCGCGATCAGTCGCGGCCGTGCTGCCCTGGGGAGCGGCGACGGTGACGCTGCGATCGCCCGGGAGCTGGTCATTCGGGGAGCCCGAGCGGTCGGGGGGCAGCCGGAGTCGGCGGGCGAACTCCGCCAATGGCTGACGACGAACTGGGACGCCCAGGAGGCGTCGGCCCCATTGGGGACCACGCTCGCGCAGGCACCGGCTGAGGATGCGAGGCGGCCTCGGAAGGCCAGCGAGATCCTCACCGAGCTGCGTCGCGAAGGGTGAGCCCGCCGGAGGCCGAGCCGCCCACCTCGGTGCGGCTTTCATATCTCGACTCGTCGGCGTTCGTGAAGCTGTTCTGGCGAGAGCCCGAAAGCGAAGCGCTTCGCGTGGCGCTCCCCGGCGTGACCGTCTCCAGCGACCTCTTGGTGATCGAGGCACTGCGTGTCGCCCGACGCCTCGATCCCGAGGCTCCCGACCGCGCCGAGTTGGAGCTGCGAGGGGTGAACCTGATCCCGATCTCGCAGCAAGTCCGTGATACGGCCGCGAGGATCGGGCCGGCCGGACTGCGCTCGCTTGATGCCGTGCATCTCGCTACCGCGCACCTTCTGGGCGACCGCATCGACGCCTTCCTGAGCTACGACGAGCGGCTCGGAGAGGCAGCGGCTGCGCTCGGGTTCACGGTCCTCGCTCCGGCTTGAGTGGGTTCAGCGCCGCCAGGCCCACAAGTCCAGCGGGGGAGACCTTGGCCCCCGACGTGGCTCCGGCTGGCGCAGGACGAGAGGGCCGACGTCGCCTGGCGGACGATCGAGCGGTCGCGCATCCAGGACCCGGCTACCTTTGGATCAGCTCGCCAGCACGTTCGCCATGCGTCGGGGCGCCACGCCCAGCGACTTCGCGTCGGCGGTGCCCCGCTCGGACACCATCGGCACCTCCATCAGCTCGGCCTCCTCCCAGGTCGCGAAGGCGGCGTCGCCGACGACGCGCCTCACTCCGTTCAGCCCAAGGCGAACGAGGTTCGCGGGCACGTGAACGGTGCTCCGGCGACGGTCGATCGACCAGGCGATGACGCGGGCCATCTCCTCGTAGGTGAGGCGCTCTGGCCCCGCCAGCTCGTAGCGGCGGTTGCCGGCCTCCTCACGATCGAGCTCGGCCACCACGCATTCGGCCACGTCTCGAGCCCAGATCGGCTCGTAGGCGGCGTCGGCACGGCCCATCAGGGGCAGCGCCGGGAGGAGCGCCAGGCGGCGCATCAGCGTCACCCAGGGATCCTCGCGGTCGTAGACGATCGAGGGCTTAAAGACGGTCGAGGGGAGCTCGGATTCGCTCACGGCCCGCTCGGCGAGCGCCTTGGCCCTAAAGAAGCGCGTTCGCTGGAACTCGGTGGCGCCGATCGCCGAGAAGAACACGAACCGCTCGACCCCCGAGTCCTCGGCCGCTTGAAGGAGGCGCGCCGTGGCGAGGCCGTTCAGCTCCTCGACTCTCGCCGCGGGCTGGTCGCGGATCGCCGCCGCGAGGTGGATCACGGTCTGCACGCCGCGAAGCGCCTGCCGTCGCGTGCGGGCATCGCTCATCTCGCCCAGGTCGCCGAGCGTGATCCGAACGTCCACGCGGTGGCGCCCAAGGCGCCGCGGGTCACGCACGAGCGCACGGATGTCCTCGCCCCGCTCGACCAGCAGCGGCAGGAGCGCCTTCCCTACGGTGCCGGTGGCTCCGGTCAACAGGATCACGCGAAGGAGGTTACGTAGAATGCGCCGCTCACCGGGCTCACCGGCCTGCCAGTCCAAAACCGAGCAAGGAACTTCTAAAAGTGGCCTACGTCATCGCAGAGCCGTGCATCGGGCAGAAGGACAACTCTTGCGTCGAGGTGTGCCCGGTGGACTGCATCCATCCGACGCCGGACGAGCCCGACTACGAGGGCGTCGAGCAGCTCTACATCGATCCGGACGAGTGCATCGACTGCGACGCCTGCGTCGAAGCGTGCCCCGTTGACGCCTGCTTCGCCGAGGACCAGCTCCCGGATGAGTGGGCGAAGTACACCGAGATCAACGCCCAGTACTTCTCGTCCTAGGGCCGTCGCCTCCAAGCCCCTACGCCGGATCGAGGCTCAACAGGGTTTGCCCGAGTGCGAAGCTCCGACCGGGAAGCTGATCCGCCGCGGGCGCGAGTAGCTGGGCCGGTTAGCTGACGTCGAACGAGTCGCTGCAGGTCTTGAGGTCGGTCATGCCCTCGGCCGAGATTCCCTTGTAGAGGAGAAGGACGCTGAGGAGCGCGATCACTCCGGCGCCGATCCGGTTGCCGAGCACTCCGGTCGTCTCCTTCTCAGAGCGCGGGCTGGCCGCGATGCGGAGCAGAAAGAGTGCGACCGCGACGCCGACCGCGGCGAAGACGAAGGCGACGTAGTCGACGGACTTCGAGCACTCCTCGACCATGTTGTTCATCGCTTCGAAGCGCGTCGTTCCGGAACTGCCCGCCAGGAGATAGAAAAGAAGCCCCGCGGGGGCGACCTTCGCGAGAAGGTGTGAGGCGAGCAGTCTGTCGGCCATGAAGAAGTGCTTACCCCGCCTGCGCGACGCCGAACCCGGCTAGATGAATCTAGCTCTGGATGACTTTGAGCTCGGTGCCCGAAACCGGCGCTGCTGAGGCCATCGCGGGCGGCTCGGACTGAAGTACCGCGAGCTCTTGGGGAGTCGCGGCGACGATGCCGCGTGCCGTCTGGCGGATGGCGATCGATGCCGGGTCGTTCGGCGCTTCGAGAACGAGCGGAGCGCCTGCGTCGGCGTGGGCGCGAAGGTCCTCGGAGAGCGGCACCTTGCCGAGGAGCGGAACGTCGAGCTCGGTGGCGAGAAGCTCGCCGCCACCCTCGCCGAAGATCGAGAAGCGCTGTCCGTCGGGCGTCGTGAACGCCGACATGTTCTCGATCACGCCAAGCACCTCGAGATCGACCTTGGAGGCCATCTCGGCTGCACGGCGGGCGACGGTCTGGGCCGCGGGCTGCGGCGTCGTGACAATCGTGATCTTCGCCTGCGGCAGAAGCTGGGCGAGCGTCATCGAGACGTCGCCGGTGCCGGGGGGCAGGTCCAAGAGGAGGTACTCGAGCTCGCCCCAGTCCACGTCTTCGAGGAACTGCTGGATCGCCTTGTGGAGCATCGGTCCGCGCCAGACGACCGCGGCGTTGTCCTCGACGAAGAAGCCGATCGACATCACCTTGACGCCAGCCGGCCCCACGAGCGGGATGATCTTTCGCTCCTCGTTCACGTCAGGGCGCCCGTCGACGCCGAGCATGCGCGGGATCGAGTAGCCGTAGACGTCGCAGTCGAGCGCGCCGGCCGAGCGGCCCTCGGCGGCTAGCGCCGCGGCCAGGTTGGCGGTCATCGTCGACTTGCCCACGCCACCCTTGCCCGAGGCGATGCAAATCACGTTCTTTACCTGGGCGAGCGCGCCCTGAGGCAGGCGATTGCGGCCGAGCGACTGCTGGAGGTTCGCCTTCTCATCGTCGGAGAGGACGTCGAACTCGACGGCGACGGCCGTGACTCCCTCGAGCTCGGCCACGTTCTTCGACACCGCGTCGACGAAGTGCGAGCGGATTGGACAGCCGGGCGTCGTCAGAGAGACGATTACGCCGATCCTGCCGTCATCGGCGATGTCGATCGCGCGCACCATGCCGAGCTCGACGATGTTCTTGCGGAGTTCGGGGTCGATGACGGCGCGGAGCTTGTCCTTGACCTGATCTTCGGTGGGGAGTGCCATTCCCCCTATTTTGACAGGCGGCCGCAAGAGCTACGGTGGGGGCATGAACCGCATCAACCTCGCAAGATCAGAGTTGGGGTTCGACCCCACCGACCCCGAGGGCTTCAAGGCCGGCATGCTTCGGCCGGGTCCCGAGCTGGGCGCGAAGAACACCTTGTGTTCTTCACGACCGGGCCAGAGGGTGCACACCGCGTCCAAAACGACTCTGACGAGACCGTTCGCATCGTGATGTTCTCGGACCTAAGGTGGCCCGCGGCGACGGTGTATCCGGACTCCGACAAGGTTGGGATCTGGACGGACCGCGATCGCACCGACAGCCTGCTCACACGGCGCTCGTCCGGCGTCGAGTACTACGACGGCGAGGTCTGAATCAGTCCTTGTCGTCGCGCCCGCTTTTGTAGCGCAAAAAAAGAGAAGCGGGCCCAAAAGTGGGCCCGCTTCTCGGGGAGGAGAGGTACTGCTTCTACTCGCGGTGTGTGTTGCTTGCGAGCAGACTTCTCCGGGGCGCCTCCTCCGGGCGCCTCCGGGCTAAGGGCGGCCCTTACGAGCCGACGCGCTCCGTGACCGCGGACTGTGCATCCTTGACGGCGTTGGAGAGCTTCGTCCGGTTCTGCTTCACCGTGCGCTCGGCCTTGGTCCGGTTCTGTTTGACCTGGCGCTCGATCGAGTTGCGGCGCTTGATGAGGTCGCGCTCGACACGGTTGCGGGTGCCGCGGACGCGGGTGTTGGCCTTGCGACGGGCCTGACCGCCGCGACGCTCGAGCTTGTTGATCTCACGCGTGACCTGAGTCCGGAGGCGCTTGATCTCGCGCTGACGGCTCGCGGCTTCGGTGAGCGGTTCGACCAGCTCGGCGACCGTGAGGGCGGCGCCGACGGGAACGTCGACAGCGCGCTCGGCCGACTGACGCACGTAGGCGACAGCGGACTCGGCTGCGGTCTGCTGGTTGGCGGCGCGGGTCTCTGCGGCCTTCTTGGCGGCGGAGCTGAGCTTGGCCTTCGCGAGGCGCTCGTTCTCTGCGCGGGTCTGGGCGGCCTTTTTGGCGGTGGTGCTGCGCTGAGCCTTCGTGGTGCTGTTCTTGGCGGTGGTTGCCATTTGTGACTTCACTCCCTTTGTGGATGTCTTTAGTGTCGGATGTAAGTTGCTTACGAATAAGCATGTTAGCAAATGATGCGAACAGGTGTTCTTACCCGCGGACTTGGGCCGGGTTACATCGCGACGGGGTCAGACCCCCCCCACAAAACCTTGAGAAGGAGCTTGCTCAGGCGGCTGTCGGGGCCAGGACTCGCTTGATCCAGGCATTCGCGTCGTCGAGCTCTGCGAGGGAGGGAATCGTCTCGGGGCTCTCCCAGACTCGGTCGAGACCGGCGATCCCGGCTTCGGCTACCACGGCGTCGCACCAGCGCTTGCCGAGCTCGTACTGGCGAAGCTTCGCGCCCAAGCCCAGAAAGCGGGCGATCGTGTCCGCGAGGCTTGTGCGCTGGGCGCGGCGGGCGTCCATCCGCTCGCGCATGGTCTCAAGCTCGGGCTGCGCTATAGACGCCGCGTCCATCACGTGCTCGGCGTAGCCCTCGACGACGGCCATCACCGCACTCATCCGGTCCATGACCTGCGCCTGGTCCTCGCTGGCGAAGATGCGGGTCAGCTCGCCGTCGAGGATCCGCCTGAAGCCCGCCCTTGGATCCGGGGTCACGAGATCCTTTGCTCGCGAGATGACGGCGCCGAGGTCGATGCCGCCAGTGGCGGCATCGAGGAGCTCTGACACGAGCCCAGCCAGACACTCGCGAAGCCACGGCACCGAGCCGAACTGGATCGAGTGCGTCTGCTCGTGGATGAGGACCCAGTGCAGGAAGGCGCCGGCATCGACGCCGAGCTTTCCGGCGGCCTCTGCCAGGTTCGCGCCGACCAGGAGCATGCGCGGATCGCCGGGCTCGGGACGAAGCGACACCTGGTACTGGCCCAGGACCCGCTGCGACGCATAGCCGACGACGGCTCCGGCCTCGGCGCCGGCGGCGGCCCCCAGGCCCTTCCGCGCGATTGGCCCAAACGGACCGGGAAGATCGACCTCGGATGCCAAACGCTCCTCGGTTGGCGTCATGAGCTTCATCAGTTCGGCGAGGTTCGAGTCGATCCACTCGTCGCGCGAGACGATCTCGACGGGCGGCACCGGACCGGTGGGCTCGAGCGTCGTGTAGGCGAGAGCCTTGGCGAGCGCGTCGGCGGAGGTCGTCGCGACCTGGGTGGGGTCGAGGGGCGACTCGCCTTCTCCGGCCATGCGGCGCCCAAGGCGTGAGGCCAGTCCCCAGTCAATCAGGCCCGAGCCCAGCGGCTCAGGCATCTGGCGAGCGCTCCTGCGCGGCTCGCACGCTTTCGAGAAGCTCTGTATTTCGCGCAGCGCGGACGGCATAGCGGGCGTCAAGACCAAGGTCGGCCTGGCCCAGGTCGAAGCCCTCGAACTCGACCGCGCCCCCGGCTTCTGAGACCAGGAGCTGCGCGGCTGCGGCATCGACCGAGCGGCACGGCCGCGCGCTCAGCATGCCGTCGAGGCGCCCGGCAGCGACGTAGGCAAGCGTGATCGCGATCGAGCCGATCACGCGGACCCGATAGGCCGAGCCCGCGAGCGCGCCCACGACGGGGGCGATCCGCGCCGGCTCGGCCGACTCGAGGCCGACGACCTCGAGGCCGTAGCCCGGTCCCTCGAGCTCCAGGCGACGGTCGCCTAGCCAGGCGCCCTCGCCGCGCTTGGCGGTGAACTCCTCCGCGGCACCGAACTCGTAGACGAATCCGAGCTCGACGTCGGCCATCGAAGGGCCGGAGGAGATCGCCACGCTGAGCGAATGAGAGGGAAGAGTGCGCCTGACATTGAGCGAGCCGTCGATCGGGTCGATCACGACGCGCCCGGGGGACGAGGGATCCCCGAATGCCACTTCGCCGCGTTCCTCTGAGATCGCGACAAAGTCGGCGCCAGAGTCGCTGTGAAGCTTCTCCAGTTCGGCGAAGACGGCGTCCTCGCACCGGCGGTCGAGCACCAGCGCGTGATCCCCGCCCTCACCGACCCCTTCGTAGGCGGTCCGGCCGGCGATGGTGGGCTCGGCCTCAAAGAGCGCACGATGGGCCTCGACGGCCCGTCGCATGGCACTAAACCAGTCGAGGTCGAGCATGGCCATGAAGTTAGTGAAGCGCCGAGTGGGGTCAGACCCAACGCCCGGGGTCAGACCCAACGCCCGGGGTCAGACCCAACGCCCGGGGTCAGACCCCACGCACGGGGTCTGACCCCACGAGAGGGGTCTGACCCCACCTGTGAGGCGGTAGCGTTCGATCCCGATGGACGAGCGGCGAGGCGATGGGGGTGAAGAGGCGCAGCGGCGCGTGATCGGCCATCGGCGCGGGCCGCTCCTCGTCACGGGTGCCGCGGGGTCGGGCAGGACGGAGGCGCTTGTCAGACGCTTCGGCTCGCTGGTCGAAGACGGGGTTCGCGCCGAGCGCATTCTCTTGTGCTGCCGGACGCGGGCGGGCGCCGCTGTCCTTCGCGAGCGGGTCGAAACACTCCTTGCCCACGCGCACGAGGAGCCCTGGATTGGCACCTACTCGGAGATCGCCGAGCGCATCCTGCGCGAGCATCCGACCGAGGCAGGGCTCGACCCGTTCTTCACCACGGTCACCGCTGCGGATCGCCTGGCGATCCTGCTCGACCGCGTTGACGACCTGCCGCTTCGCCATCATGAGATCCGCGGCAACCCGGCGGGGCTTCTCGCACGCCTTCTGCGGCGGATCGACCTGCTGAAGATCGAGTGCGTGACGCCCGAGGCGCTTCGCGACTGGGCAGCCGCGCGTGACCGAGAGGCCAAGCGTCCCGCCCAGCGTGAGCGGGCACGGCGCGAGATCGAGTTCGCCGAGCTCTACGCCCGCCACGACCGCATGGTCTCCGAGGCGGGAAGCCTTGACGACGGCGACCTGGTGATCGAAGCGACGCGCCTCGTCGCAGACCGCGCTGATGTCGCCGAGGAGGTAAGGGGCCGCTTCGAGCACGTCATGGCGGACGAGCTCGAGGATGCCGCCCCGGCGCACATGCGCCTGATCGAGGAGGTCGTCGATCCGGATCGGGCAAACGTCGTGGCGACCCACGATGCGGAGGGATCGATCAGGCGCTTCCGGGGGGCGAGCGAGGGCTCGCTCGAGTGGTTCCGGGCGACCTATCCGGAATCGGACGAGGTCGAGCTTTCCGACCAGCACCGGTTCGGCCCGGTGATCGAGGCGGCTGCACTTGCGCTTCGGGGCGAGGTGACCGGGGTGCACGGCGATGCCGGCGGAGCAGTGCGGTTCTGGCGCTGCGAGGGTGAGCGTGCGCAGGCTCAGGCGGCTGCTCGCGAGGTCGAGGCTCTGCTCGCGGCCGGCGAGACACTGCCGGAGCGGATCTGCATCGTCGTCGGCTCGGGCTGGCGGGAAGGCCGTCTGGTCGCGGCCGCTCTCGAGGAGCGAAACGTCCCGTTCCGGGTCGCAGGCGACGCTTCGTTTTTTGCCCGGCCGGAGGTTCGCGACGCGCTCGCGTGGCTTCGCATGCTCGCCGACCCGTTCGATGCCGCGGCGGTCGTGCGTGCGCTCACCCGCCCGCCGGTCGATCTGCGCTCGGCCGACCTGGCGCGGGTGACCACGATCGCTCGCCGGCGAAAGCTCGACATGGTCTCGGCGCTTGACGCCGCGCTCGAGAGCCCGCAGCTCCGCCCGGAGGCCCGCGACCGGATCCAGGCTTTCCTGAAGCTCCAGCGCTCGGCAGCGGCCGCGATGGAGGCGATGCGCCCCGACGTCTTCGTCCGCCGTCTGATCGAACGGGTCGGCATGCGCCGTCACCGCCTGTTCGCGGCCACGCCTGAGACGGCGGAGCGCCTGGTCAACCTCTCGCGTCTGGCAGAGCTGGCCGCGGACTGGGCACGGCGCTCTCCGCGTGGGTCGGCGCGCGATTTCGTTCGCCATATCGCCGCCGTCGCCGAAGCTGGCGAGGTGGGCACCGAGGAGGCCGACCCACCCGCGCCGGGTGCGGTCCTACTCGCCGAGCCGGCACAAGTGAAAGGGCTCGAGTTCGACGCGGTCTACCTCCTGGGGCTGGCCGCAGGATCAATGAGGCTCGCGCCGTGGGAGGACCGCTGGGTGCCATCAGAGCTCGCCACGGGCGCGCTTCCAGAGGCGGACGACGACCTTGCGAGCGTCCGCCAAAAGAGGCTGGCCTACCTGGCGGTAACGCGGGCCACGCGTTCGGTCGTCCTCTCATGGCCCCAGGAGGCGGACCGCGAAGAGACGAGCCCGGCACCCTTCTACGAGGCGGCTCGGGATGCGCTTGGAGCGGAAGAAGAGGTTCAGGCCGAGGAGGTGTTCGGCCCAGCTGAAGGCCTCCACGCCACCTACCGGATGATCCGCGACGAGGTCCTCGAGTCCTCGTGGCGAGCGGGTTCGGCACTCTCAGAGATGCGCCTCGACACCGCCGAGGACGTGAACGCGGCGGTCGCGAGATACCTGGAGCTGATCAAGCTCGCGTCGCTCTTACAGCGGCCGGACCGAGAGGCTACGCGGGAGGCGCTCGGTGCGATCAACGAGCTGCTCTCGCGCGTAGCCACGCCTGAGCAGCGTCCGGTGTTCGAGACGTCTGCGCTCGACGACTACGTCCTGGGCGAGGAGAAGACCCGGGAGGGACGGCGCGATGCCGTCGCCGCGAGGCGCGAGCCCTCGCTCGAGCAGTTCATCCCGAGGCGCGGAGACGGCTTGGCGCTGTCTGCGTCCGACATCGGCCTCTACCGGACCTGTCCGCTCAAGTACAAGTTCGCGCGCGTTTTCTCGATCCCGCAAGAGCCGACGATCAACCAGCGCTTCGGAATCCTCATCCACAACGTCCTTGAGCGCTTCCACTCTGAAGAGATGCGAGCGAAGTCCTCCCGCGCAGACGAGCCAGTCCGTCCCGGCAGCCTCGACCGCCTGCTCGGGCTGCTCGAGGCGGGTTGGCGCCGGACCGGCTTCGGCTCCTCCGACGACGAGCTTCAGTACCGCGATCGCGCCGTCGCGGCCCTCGCCCGCTACCACGAGCGCCACCTTCGCGAGGCCTCAGAACCGGTGTGGCTCGAGCGGAGCTTCTCGTTCGCGATCGGTGACCATCACCTCCGTGGCCGGATCGACCGCGTCGACAAACGGCCGGACGGGGCTTATGAGCTGATCGACTACAAGACGGGCGAGTCGTCCGCGGCTTCCAAGCTCTCCGAGGATCTACAACTGGCGCTCTACAGGGTCGCCGCTCGCGAGGCGTGGCAGCTCGAGGCAACCCAGGGCGCCTACTGGTACGTGCTCTCCGACCAGCGCGTCGAGGTCTCGCCGGCGCCCGACGACGCCGAGCGGGTCGAGCGCACCGTGCTCGACGTGGCGGGCGGGATCGAGGCTCAGGACTTCGAGCCACGCCCGTCGTTCGAGATCTGCTCCTGGTGCGACTACCGGCTGATCTGCCCGGCTTCGGAGGCGTAGGGGTTCAAGCGCCAGATGGGAGTGGGAGTCGGCGGCGGCCGAGGGGTCAGACCCCCATGCCCGCCGCGAAGCTCAGCGGCGTTGAGGGTCTAGGGGTCAGACCCCGGCTCGTCTTCTTCGTCGTCGTTTCGCTGCCTGAGGAAACGCTGGAAGTCGCGGGCCAAGGCATCGCCTGAGGAGACCTCGGGCAGCTCGATCTCGTCGTCCTGCTCGGACTCGAGCCGACGGACCAGTTCCTCGATCTCGGGGTTGGCCGAGACGGCGCGGTTCACCTGGTTTTCGAAGCGCTCCATTGCATCTTCGAGCTCAGACGCCTCGAGCGCGACACCAGTCAGGCCCTCGAGGCGGCGTAGCAGGGCAAGCGCCGCCTTCGGATTCGGCACGGCCGCGACGTAGTGGGGTACCGCGGCCCAAAGGCTCGCGGATGACATTCCGCGCTGGCGAGCCTGGTCGTGGAGGACGCCGACGATGCCGGTCGGCCCCTCGTAGTTCGAGCGACTGAGGCCGAGCTCCTCGACCAGGGACTCGTCGCTCGCGAGGCCGGTGATCGGCACGGGCAGAGTGTGGGCGACATCGGCGATCAAGGCGCCCATGCTGATCAGCATCTCGGCGCCCATTTTTTGAGCGACATCGAGGATCGCGGTCGAGTAGCTCCTCCATCGCAAATTCGGCTCGACGCCGGTCATCAGGATGAAGTCCTTGTCGGCCCCCGGGATTGAGGCGGCGACGAAGGTGTTTTCCGGCCAATCGACGTGGCGCGTGCGGCCTTCGATCAAGCGGATGGTCGGGCGGTTTACCTGGAAGTCGTAGAAATCCTCGGGGTCGAGCTTGGCGACGACCTGCGATTCGAAGCCGGCGGCGATCGTCTCGAGCGCCGTCGAAGCGGCGCCCGCGGCGTCGTTCCAGCCTGCAAATGCGCAGACGAGCGTGGGCGAGCGGAGCTCCGGCACGTCGCCTTCCCAGATCACGTGGTCCATCCACGGCGAGACTACTCGCGGAGGAAGCCTGGCGAGCCGCGCCGTCCGCCTCATTTCGGACAATCGGACGGTGAGCTCCCTTGCCGCCCACACCACCCCCGAGGCGCCTGACGCGCCCCGGATCGCCGATCTGCGGCCGGGCCAGCGCCTCTCGGGCGCGTTTGCCTGCGTGCGCAAGGACCGGCTGACGGCGCGGAACGGCTCGACCTACCTGTCGCTCCAGCTCCGCGATCGCTCGGGCACTCTTTCTGCCCGCGTCTTTCGCGAGGCGGACCGCATCGGCCTGCGCTTCGAAGCAGGCGACGCGGTTCAGGTGCAGGGGCGGATCGAGCGCTTTCGCGGCGATCTGGTCGCAGAGCTAGACGACCTGAAAAAGATCGAGCCAGGCTCCTATGACCCGGGCGACTTTTTACCCGCCGCCTACCGCTCGGTCGAAGAGCTAGAGGGATTCCTGGAGCACCTCGTCTCCGAGATCCATCACGACGGCCTTCGCGGCGTGGCGGCCGGGCTCGTGCTCGAAGGCCCATATGCCGCCGAGTTCCGGCGCGCTCCGTGTACCCAATGGGGCCACCACGCCTACCTCGGCGGCGTTCTCGAGCACACCGTCGCGGTCGGCACCCTCGTTCTCGAGACCTGCCAGCTCCACCCCCGCCTCAACCCCGACCTTCTGCTCTCGGCCGCCTTGGTCCACGACATCGGCAAGGCGCTCGAGTTCACCTTCGGCGCCCAGTTCGGCATCTCGGAAGAGGGCCGGATGCTCGGCCATCTTCAGCTCGGGGCGGGGATGGTGGGCGAGGCAGCACAGACGCTCGACGCAGAGCTTCGCCTTGCCTTGGTGAACTGCGTCTTGAGCCACCACGGCCCGCCCGACGCTGCTCGCGGCCGCGAGCGCTTCGCGACCCCCGAGGCGCTCGCGCTCTACCGAGTGAACGCGCTCGACGCTGGGGTCAAGGGCGCCCTCGAGTCCGGGCTCTAGCTGTCCTGCCCACGGACGTTGTGAACGCGGCTGATCGGCGGCCGGTCACCGAGCGAGCTGTGAGGGCGTCGCCGGTTGTAGTAGCGAAGGAAGGATGCCA
>Ga0208612_1000110_pt1 | contig 47192 bp, 42 predicted proteins | sample AntDryMetagUQ889_FD_188089 | JGI IMG/M metagenome (GOLD analysis project Ga0208612, IMG submission 188089) | Polar desert microbial communities from Antarctic Dry Valleys - UQ889 (SPAdes) | ecosystem: Environmental > Terrestrial > Soil > Desert | place: Antarctic Dry Valleys | collected 2008-12-31 | reverse complement strand
CTCATCGGGGTACTTCCTTGGTCTGGCCATCGCAGGAGCATCTCCTTCCGCCAGGACGAAGCCTGGCGTCGGAGCCTCCAAGATTCCCAGGGTGGATCAGCCAGACCCCGCGCCCACGTTTGTCCGGGGTCTGGCTTCAGCCAGACCCCCACGTCAAACCCAGCACCTCCGCGTAACGATCGACGACGTCGGAGATCGCCGGGGTGGAGATTGCCGCGCGGCGCGCTTCGATCTCCTCGACGAGCCGCTCGAGGACCTCCGGGAGCTCGTCGTCGTCCCGGAACGGCAGCCCGGCCTCTCCGACCAGCTCGGGGTGGCCGCCGCTCTCGAGGAACGCGGCCGGCAACCCGCAGGCGAGGGCTTCCAGGAGCGCGTTCGAGCAGGGATCGTCCCTGCTCGGAGCGACGTAGAGGTCATGGCTGCGAAGGAGCTCGGCCACCTCTCCGGAGCTGACCGGCCCGACGGCCCGAATCCACTCGAAGCGCACCGGAGCTCGACCCGCGAAGGTCAGCTCGTAGCGCGTCCGGTCGAGGTTTCGATCGAGCCACTCGAGCGTCTCCGCGCCCTTGCGCCAGTTGTCCGACCAGCTCGCGGCGACCAGTCGGACCTTCCGCCCGTCGAGCGGATCGCGCGTCTCGGGCGGGTGGAAGATCGACGGATCGACAGCATTCGGGATCACGACCGGGTTTCGCAGCTCGAGCCCGAGCTCCAGGTGCTTCTCGAGGCTGTAGCGCGACTGGAGAACGGTCGAGTCGGCGAGTGAGCCGTTGACCACCGCGATGCGGCGATCGGTGCCGTCGTCGAAGCCGCGGTAGGTCCCGATCGGCCCGTCGACGCGGTGCACCATCGTGGCGTCCCGCCGGGCGAACCTCCGGAGCCGCACGAAATCGAAGTTGAACGAGTTGAAGAGGCATGCGGGCGTCTTCCCCGAGAGGCGGTTGCTCTCGACCTCGGTGCCCCGCTGGCCCAGCTCACGGACGAGAGCGCGAAGGAACTGATGGCCCCCTCCCGAGGGCGGCGGGGCGAACTCGTGGAAGAGCGCGAGATCCGCCCCTCGGCGGCGGGACCGGAGCCAGTCCACCTCGACACGGGCTCGTGCGGCGAGCTTCCGGCCGGAGCGACGAGCCGTCCGCGGAACGCTGCGAAGCTCCACGCCGAACACGCTAACGTCGCGCGCTGACCGATGCCCTCACCAGGCCGACTTGCGAGCGTCCTTCTCCGGCGACGGATCCCGTTTCGCACCCGCTTCGATCTGCTCCTCGCAGAGGTTCGCCGAAGGGTCCGACCCAAGACCGCGTACGCGGTCCGCCACGGACCTGGGCACGTCCTCCTCTCGCACTCCGACTTTGCGATCGACTGGGAGTCGTTCAAGTGGGTCGTCGCGGACGACGCGTATCCCTCGTCATACGAAGGCGCCGCCGTGCTCGACCTCGGTGCGCACAAGGGCTACTACGGGGCACACGCTCTCGCGAACGGCGCACGCATCGTCATCTCCTTCGAGCCGGAACGGGCGAACCTCGAGCTCCTCGAAGCGGCCGCTGCTGCGTATCGTGCGCGGGGCGCCGACTGGCGGATTCGTTCCTCCGCCGTCGGAGCTGAGCGCGGTGAGGCGACATTGCGCGTGATGGAGGGATCCTGGGCGCACTCGCTGCACCCGCCCGAGACCTGGGCGCAGTACGAGGTCGGCACACAGCCGGTGCCCGTCGAAGCGATGGCGGACATTCTCGACGAGGTGAGGTCACTCGGCGAGCGCCTGATCGTGAAGGTGAACACCGAGGGCGAGGAATGCGGCATCGTGCTCGGAACGCCGCCGGAGGCGTGGACGGGAGTGAGTGAGCTCTTCGTCGAGATGCACGAGTGGGCTCCGTGCACCGCGGCCGGCCTCGCGGAGCATCTCGAACCCGTCGGCTTCAGGCAGATTCCGACCGAGATGGCCGCGGTGCTGAGGCTGCGTCGCGAAGAAGCTCCTCGATCCGATCCACGTACCTCTCCCACGTGAGCCCTCGCTCCACCGTGGTCCTGGCGCTCGAGCCGAGCGCGCGGGCATGGAACTCGTCGCGGAGCACGCCGACCAGAGCACGCTCGAGGCCGGCCTCGTCGCCCGGTGCCACGAGGCGGCAGTTCTCGCCGTCGACGAGGCCATATCCCGTGGCGATCGCCTGCGTGCGCGTGACGACCACCGGCTTCCCGAGAGCCATCGCCTGTAGGAGGACGGTCGTCGCGCCCGAGTAGCTGTTCTCCCGCACGGGCAGCGCGACGACGCGCGCCTCGCCGAGCCTCCGCCGCATCGCCTCGAACGGGATGTCCGTCTCGATGACGACGTTGTCGGGCGTCCCGGAAAGGTGACGCGCATGCTCGGCGCTCGTCACGATCCGAAAGCTCATCGCGGGCATGCGCTCGGCGATCCCGAGGAGGAGCGCGAAGTCCCGATGCGGGTCGCCTCCGATCGAGACGACGTCGAATGCCGCCGGCCCGCGTACCGGCTCGAACGACTCCGCGTCGACCCCGAAGGGCACGAACTCGACTCGCGTGGCGAATCCGTGTCGATCGAGCCAGCGTCGAAGCTCGTCCGCCTCGTACTCGCTGTACGCGATCACGGAAGCGCAGGAGCCGAGCGCGGACGCGTAGAGCCGCTCCATCCGCTCCGATCGGAGCTGCGCGAGCCGCTCGGGAAGGCCGATCGCCACGTACACGAGCGGTGCCTGCAGGCGCCCGGCGCGGGCCAGGAGCATCAGCGGGATCCCGACCGTGTCCACGGTGGAGAGGACGACGTCGGCGCGGTTCGCTCTGCGCAGGGACGCGAGCACCGTCGCGAAGTCTCCACCGTAGCCTCCCGCCCGCTCGAGCCCCCACTTCACAGCATCTCCCGCCGTGCGCGCCCACTGCGGCGGAGCGCTGGTCCGCTCCAGGTTGTGACCGACGGAGAGCCCGCGCGCGGCCAGCTCATCCAGGCCGGAGAGCACGTACCGCTCGGCGCTTCCGGGTGTCGCTGCGAGTGCACGGCGTCGTTGCGGCGAGTCGCGAAAGGTGAAGAAGACGGCGGTCACGGGTCCGGGGGTAAGGTAGGCGACCGGGTAGGCGACCGGGCTACCGCAACGCTCGGACTTTGCGATGCACAGGCAGAAGACGAAGTTCTCACACCGTGTTAACAGGGTCGCGAGCGCGCTCGAGCGCCGCGGCATCCGCGCGACCTACGAGCTCCACGACCGCGTTCTCTCGAACCGCAAGAGCCGGCGCCTCTTTTCGCACGACCATCCCGAGCTCGACGACGTTCAGCGACGCATCGTCTCCGACGTCGACGCCAAGGGTTACTCGGTGCTCCCGTTCGCAGAGCTCTTCCCGGACGCGCAGGCTTGGAAGGACATCGAAGCACAGCGTGACCGGTTCGTCGCGGAGACCGAGGCCGACCTCGCCGCCGGCGGGGAGAAGGTCCGAGTTCGTCAGGGCAAGGAGTTCGTAGTGCGGCTGCACAGCTACGGCGTCGATCTCGGCCTCGACGACCCCTGGTTCCGTGCATGCGTCTCGCGTCGCATGCTCGACCTGGCGAACGCCTACCTGCGCATGTGGTCGAAGCTCGAGTACATCGACGTCTGGTACTCGGTGCCCCAGGCCGTCGGCAGCGAGCGCGTCTCGTCGCAGCGCTGGCACCGCGACTACAACGACAAGCACCTCCTGAAGGCGTTCCTCTACCTCGTGGACGTCGACGAGGACATGGGCCCGTTCCAGTACGTGCCCGGCAGCCAGCCCGGCGGGCCGTACGCCGACGCCTGGCCCTGGAGCCCCCTGGGGCAGAATTACCCGACGGAGGAAGAGCTCGAGCAGCGCATCCCCGGCTCGGTCGTGCATGCCTTCATCGCTCGCAAGGGAACGCTGATCTTCTGCAACACCGCCGGCTTCCATCGCGGAGGCTTCGGAACGACCGATCCGCGCGTGCTGGCGACGGTCACCTATTCCTCCCCCGCCTCGCTCGCGTCGCTGACCGAGCGGAGCTACGAGTTCAATGGCGAGCTCGACGAGCTCGACCCTGCCACGCGCTTCGCGCTCTCCTGAGCGTCGCTCATGCCTAGGCTCTTAAGGTCTTGAGTCGCGTGAGCAAGAAGCCCGGCGTCAGGGCGATCGCCTTCTACCTGCCTCAGTTCCATTCGATCCCCGAGAACGACGACTGGTGGGGCACCGGCTTCACGGACTGGCGGAACGTCGCCAAGGCCCGACCGCTCTTCAGCAAGCACTACCAGCCGCACGTGCCCTCGGAACTCGGTTACTACGACTTGCGGGACGGAGCCGTCCGCGAACGGCAAGCCGAGCTCGCGCTCGAGCATGGGATCTCGGCATTCTGCTACTACCACTACTGGTTCGAGGGTCGACGACTGCTCCAAGCACCTTTCGACGAGGTGCTCGCAACGGGGCGGCCGGACTTCCCTTTCTGCCTCTGCTGGGCGAACGAGAACTGGACGCGTGTCTGGGACGGCCTCGACGATCACATCCTCGTGAAGCAGAGTTACTCCGAGGAAGACGACTGTGCGCAGATGCGCTGGCTCGCCGGAATTTTTCGCGACGCTCGGTACGTCCGAGTCGACGGGAGGCCGCTCTTTCTCGTCTATCGCGCGAAAGATCTGCCGAATCCAGCTTTGACGGCCGGGGTCTGGCGCGAGGAAGCACGCAGGCTGGGTGTTGGCGAGATCTTTCTGGCGCACGTCGAGAGCTTCCGCGAGCAGCGCGCCGATCCGGAAGAGATTGGCTTCGACGCGGCCGTCGAGTTCCAGCCCGATATGATGAACCTTCCCCGACCGCTTCGGCGCGGCAGACGCTGGGATGCTTTACGCCAACTCGGGCTCTCGAGTTCCGCGTACGTCTCGAACAAGGTTCTCGACTACGACGAGTTGGTAGGCAAGGCATTCGCCAAGCCGCAACCTCCGTACCTCCGCTTCCCTTGCGTGACGCCATCGTGGGACAACTCGCCCCGCCGGGCCGAGGGCGCGTGGATCCTCGTCCGGTCGACGCCGGAGCTCTACGAGCGCTGGCTCCGCCAGGCGGTGCTCCGGGCGCCCGAAAGACATCCCCTGGTGTTCATCAACGCCTGGAACGAGTGGGCGGAGGGCAACCATCTGGAGCCGTGCGAGCGGTGGGGACGCGCCTACCTCGAGGCGACACGCCGAGCATTGTCCTAATAGGCCGTCCGGCTCAGCAGAAGCTGCCCCAAGGGCAGAACCTGAAGTCCTTGGGAACCGTCAGGCTGAACGGCTGGGAAGAGTCCCCGCCACTTGCGAGCCGCGCGCGCAGGGAACCAGAGCCCCGGACATCGCCGATCCTCCCGGAGAAGATCCCGTAGCGGTCGACCGTTGGGACGGCGACGCGACGCCACTTTCCGGCCTTCTGCTCGATGATCACGCTCTTCTTGACGCCGGCTGGCGTCCGGCCCCAGTAGGAGATCGACCCGTTCTTCGCCCAGAAGGCCACGAACGGGAACCTGAACGCGCGGAGCGCGAGCTTCGGTCGGTCGTCTTTCGTGTAGAAGCCGGACTGGAACATCCCCTGCGGGAAAGGCTCGTCGCGGATGAGGAACCACGTGACGAGGCTGACGCCGTCGCTCCACATCCGGTAGAGCGCCTCGGAAACCCAGCGGGCGTGCAGCGCGGGGGGCAGCCCCTTCGGATCGGCCGGCTGGGAGTCGTAGCTGAACTCCGTAACCCAGAATTCGACTTTGCCGCGAGATTTGATCTGGCCCCTGCGTTCGGCCGTCTTCAGCAGCGAGGTCATCTTGTCGAGGTCGCCCAGCGATACGTCGTTCTTGTGGAAAGCCTTGTGCGTCGGACCGCCGTACGTGTACGGGTGGTGTGACCAGACGTCGAATTCGACCCTCTTGGCGAGGAGCCGGCGCATGAACTCCATCGGACGGACTCGCTCCTGATTCGGGACGTTGCCGCCCGAGGGATCGTTCGAGTCGCCTCCGAACGGGGCGAGTCCGCCCGCGACGACGACGTTGTCACGATGCACCGCATGGACGGCGCCTGCCATGGCGTTCACCATCGACCGATACCAATCCGCCGAGACTGGCACGTCTCCCGCGAACTGCGGCATGAGCTGGATGCTGAGGTTGGGCTCGTTCCAGACCTGCCAGTAGCGAACGCGCGGAAGTCCGCCGAAGCTCCCGCTGTAACGGTTGGCTGCCGCCACAGCGAAGTCGCCGAGCGCCGAAGGGCTCGGCCGGACTGGCCCGTCGCTCGGTCGCTGCCCCTGCCCACTCTGAGTCCAGAGTGGTGCTCCCTGAACGTAAATGAACGGCACGAAGCCCTTCCCTATCGCGGCACGAATCTCGCTGTCGACCTTGGCCCACGTGTACTGCGGATCGTTCGGATCGCGGGGCTTGAAGCTGGCCGGGATGACGGATCCGCTGGGCGCCACGTATGGCCAGGTGACCAGCACCCGAACGTACTTGGCACCCGCGAGACGCGCACCATCGAACGCCACGCTGCTCTTAGGCCCCCCAAATGAGAGCGGGTCAAGAAAAGCAGTGTGAAGCGGTCTGTTCGCGGGCACCGGGGCGACACGGCCAGCGTCCGTCGAACCGCCCGCCGCCAAGTGGGCGTCCGTGCCCGCGAGGACGATTGCCAATGCGATCGCCGCAAAGCAGAGCGTAACCCAGGCGGCACGGCTTACACGACCCACACAGTCATCCTAGCGCCGGCCCGAGACGTCTCAGCGAGGCGCGAGTCGCGTGCTCGAAGGTCAGGCTGACTGCAACACGTAGACGTCCTGCAAGTCGATCCGGTCCGGGAGATGCGCGACGAAGCGAAAATCCTGCGCGAGCTGCCCGCGAACCCAGCTGGGTGGGTGATACGCAGCGCAGATGTTCGAGCCCGCCACCTCCGGAAAGGCGACGACGAGCTCGCCCCGCTCGAAGGCCTCTCGCTGTTCCCGAGGCAGCCGTGATGCGTGGCTTGAGCCATGAGTCGTGATGATGAGCACGCCGTCGGGAGCGAGGAGACGTGCGAACTCGCTCATCCATCTCCGTTGCACGTCCTCGGTGAGATGCGTGAATACCGATACCGCATAGATCAAGTCGAAGCTCGTTGTAGGCAACGCCAGTGGCGGAAGCGGCCCGTTGATGGAGAAGGTCGCGAAAGGGAGGTTCTCTCGACACCACTCGATGAGTGTAGGGTTGACGTCTGTCCCGTGGACGTTGGCCTCGAGGGCGACCCACCGGCGCAAGGTACGCCCGCAACCGCAGCCGAAGTCCAGGATCCGCTGCAGCTCGCCGAACGAACGATCCGCAGCGCCCACGGCATCTCTGATCGCCGCTTCTGCCTTACGCCCGTTCTCGATGAACTGCGCAGCGTCGGGAGCACCGGCGACGAGCGTCCGAAGATGAGGCGGAGGCAGCGGGAGCCCGTCGTGCAGATCTCCGGCTCGTCGATGCTCGCTCAGCCGCGCAGAGCAACTCGAGCAGTCCGAATCTGAACGCGAGACGCTTGACTGAAGTACGCAACACAGCCTCCGATCGTAGCCTTCCGGAAGCGGCGGCTTCGGTGGCGTCGCCCACCGAGATCGGCGACACACGTACATTCACACGGCCTGTGTGGAAGCCGACCGTCGACGTTGTGATCGTGGCCTACCGGTCACGCGAGCTGCTACGCGAATGCCTAACGTCGCTGCGTGCTAATTCCTCGACGGCCGAAACCCGCGTCACGGTCGTCGACAATGCGTCACGTGACGGGACGATCGAGATGGCTTCCGCCGAGTTCCCCGAAGCAACCCTCGTTTCGATGTCCGAGAACCTCGGGTTCGCGGCCGCGAGCAACCTTGCGATCCGTCGGGGAGACGCGCGCTACGTGCTCGCGCTCAACCCCGATACCCGCCTGACCCCAACAGCGTTGGATCGCATGGTCGACCTCATGGAGTTGGATCCGTCAATCGGGATCGCTGGTTGCCGCTTGGAGCGAGACGATGGGACCTTCGACCACGCCGCCCGCCGTTCGTTCCCGACGCCACTTGGCGCCCTCGGCCAGTTCACAGGGATCGGGCGAGGCCGGCACGCCCCGGAGCGGCTTGCGCAGTACCGAGCGGTTTCCGTCGATCGCGGACCCGTCGACGCGGTCAACGGAGCATTCATGCTCATCCGCCGCGAGGCATTGGATGAGGTCGGACTCTTCGACGAGGGCTACTGGCTGTACATGGAGGATCTCGACCTGTGCTACCGATTCGCGCAAGCCGGCTGGGTCACTTGGTACGAGCCTGACGTCACCGTGATCCATGTGAAGGCGGGATCGAGCGGCAAATTCCGGAGCCTCCGAGTCAACTACGCCTTTCACTACGGAATGTTCCGCTTCTACCGCAAGCACTACGCGCCAGCCCGCCCACGGGTCGTCAACGTCGCGATCTACACGGGGATCGCGGTGAAGCTTGCGCTGTCAGTCGCCCGCAGCGCGATCTATCGACGCTTGCTCGCGCGTGCGTAACCCGAGCCGTGCGTGCGCCGCGCTGCGCGCAGACGAAGCGCCTCCAACAAGCTCATCTCTATGGCCACACCGTCGGGGATAGGAAGACGTGAGAAATCCCGAGCGGCCCGCCAGCCGCAAACTCGGCCTGTCCAACCGGTGAAGGTCCGGTCGATCACTGCCTGCCCCAAACAGATTGCTGCTTCGGCGGCGAGGGCTCGCGCAGCCCGCCGAGGACTCCGGAGAACGCCGTAACGCCGAAGCATGTAGCCGCGGCTCCATCCCATCAGGCGGTTCTTCGCGGGGGAGCCGGAGCCAAGGGTTGCCGAGTGCCTGTGCACTGCCCGGGCGGCCGGGGCGAGACGACACAGCACGCCAGACGCACGCAGTCGGAGCGCAAGGTCGACGTCTTCGAGGTAGGCAAACATCCGCTCGTCGAAGCCGCCAACAGCCTCGAATGCCGATAGGGGCACGAGGGCCGCGGCACCGGTGGGTCCGAGCGGCGCATCCGCTGTCTCGGCAGCCAACGCTGGCAGTCCGTGGAGGTAGTCGAAGGCAAGAAGAGTGGACTCGACGACCACGCCGGCTGAATCGATGAATCGTGGATCGTCCTGCGTGAGCAATACCCCAGCGACGCTCGCAGGCGAGCGTCCAAGCTCGTCGAGTAGCGCCCCGACGAAGTCTGGTTCCGGATTGACGTCGTTGTTCACGAAGACGAGCCTTTCCGCCGGATGGCGACGAACTGCCTCGTTGAGAGCTGGACCAAATCCGTGGTTCGACGCAAGCTCAACGACTTCGACTTCAGGAAACTCGCGCTTCGCAACCTGAACTGATCCGTCCGACGAGCCGTTGTCGACGACGACTGTCCGCAGGGACACGTTCTGTTCGGCGAACCCCTGAAGCGATTCGCACAGCATCGGGCCAGCGTTGAAACTTGGCATGAAGATGGTCGCCGCGGGCCGCATCACAATCGGCCGGCTTGCGCGACATCGGGCAACCCAGTACTCACAAAGTCACGTCTTGACGGATGGATGAAATCGCAGCAACGAGACCAATCGAGAGCCAGATCAGAAACGACCACAAAGGTTGCGAGACGAGATCAGCCGTCAGCGCACGCACCGAAAGCATCGTTAAAACGATCACAGGAAGAGCGGTCAACAAGGTGGAGGGCAACGAGACTGAAGGGCGATACGAAAGGGCGACCAGAAACGCGGCGAAGAAAACGACGACGCCCGCGAGTCCCTCTTCGAGAACGAGACGAAGGAAGCTATTGTCGACCGTCAACTCCCCACGCAGAGCCCAGATCGGTGGCTCGCTCCCCGGCGCGAAGATGGGATCGACACGCCTGAAACGCGCGGAGTCCAGATAGAACAATAAGGACCTTCGCATGGTGGCGATCGTCACGACGGGGGTCGCAAACTCTGCGGCCGGCGGTGCAGCGAACTCCTCCGAAAGAACTTGCCAGCTCGGCACGTCCAGAAAGCGTTGGGCACCGTATATTTCGACCGAACGAGGAGATGATCGTTGCTGCCAAATCACGGACAACGAGGCGGCGACGGGAATCGCGGGTTTCGACGAGTTGACGGCGACGGAGAATCGGAATCGTCGGCCGGGGATGATCGACGTGCGGCCGCCGCCGATCCCGATCCTGAGACTCGACGTCGCCCCGTTTCCAATGAGCTGCACAGCTCCCCGCCCCTCGCGCACAGGGCTGGACACGAGGCTTATAGATGCCCTTTCTGCGAGTGACACCCAGCCCAGCAGACCCTCCTCGGCGCCCGGATTGAGAAGGAGCTCAGGCGGATCGCGATCGAGAGCCGCAGCGAACCCTCCATACCCGCTTCCGAATACCGGATTGAGGGGCTCGCCGACCAGAGCGCTCCAACGATCGAGGCGTGCTTGCGCACTCGCGTCCCCGTGGACGACGACGCCGGCGATCGAGTGGCGAAAGTCGCGCGCAATCGACCCGATTGTGACGACGGAGATCAAGAGAACGATGAGGACGACCGGCGCAACCGCGAAGCGTCGCTGCGAAACTGCACGGCGACGGAAGCGGACGATGGCCAGGGCAACGCAACCGAGGAGCAGAGCGAGAAGTGAACCGCGCGAGGTCGACGCAACCACACCGAACGCGAACGCGCAAACGAGCGCGACGAGCACCGCGCGTCTTCGCCCGTGCGACACGAGAGCGAGTGCGATCGCAACCACAGCGCACAGGGCCATAGCAAGGCCGAAGTCATTCGGGTTCTGGAGGAACGAAGTCAGCCGCGTGAGACTTTCGTCGCCAGCTGATGGAACGCCCCAGGCTCCCCCGAGATGACCTTCGATCTGCAACAGAGCTCCCAGCAAGAGGATCACACCTGAGATGGAGACGCCCCAGGCAAGCAAGGCCAACCGTCTCGATGACCACGCAAGGAGAGCGACCGGAAGGTAAAGCGTCCAGTTCGCCAATTCACGGACTCCGTACTCGAGATCAGGTGCACGCAATGCCGCGATCACCTGGAGGCCAGCGATCAGGATCAGGACGATCGTCAGCGCAAGCGCACGGCGACCTTGGCGCCGTGCCTCCATCACAACGACCGCCACGAGCGCGACACCGAGAGCCAATCGCAGCGATGGTGCCCAATTTGGCTCTCTCGCAGCGAGCCAGGGATACACTGGTAGCACAAGGACCGTGACGAGCAGGAGCGCGTCCGTCATTCGAGCCAATCTCGGCCGAGCGAAGGCGGCCTCCGCAGCGAGCCCGTGTGACTCAGGTTGAATGACTCTCATAGCCGGGCCACCGCGTACAGCGACGGCCCATCGGTCCGCGTTCCAGCCCGTGGCCGGCACGTCCCTGAAAGCCCGCTTCGAGCAGCATGGACTTGAGCGAGCGGTGTCATTGATCCCCGCCAGGACAGGTCTCCATAGCCTCTTCCGAGCCAACGGCGCGTATCAGCATCCACTCTCGAGCGTCGGTTGATCGGTCTCTCCATCCTCGCTGTGACGTGAACCGACGAGGACCTATGCTCCCCCCCGGGAGCGCGCCACAACGCCGTCGAGCACGGCACCGAACGAGCGCACTCCCTGAGCCTCCGAGAAGTGCTTGAGCACCCGCGCGCGGCCGCTGGCGACCATGCGCTCGCGGAGTGCCTCGTCCTGCCAGAGCCGAAGGACCGCCGCGGCAAGCGCGTCGGGATCGTCGGGCTCGATGATCAGCGCGTCCTCGTCCGGCCTAAGCGCTTCCGTGACCGCTCCGACTCTCGTCGCAACGACGGGGCGGCCCGATGCCAGAGCCTCGAGCGCGACGCGGCCAAGTGCCTCGTTGACTCGGGCGGGGTTGACGACGATGTCCGCCGCCGCGTACACGTCATCGACCTGGTCGACGAATCCGGTGAAGGTGACGGCGTCGCGCACGCCGAGCGACTCGGCGAGTCTCTCGAGCTCGCGGAGGTAGGCGAGGTCGACCGGCCGGGCAAGAGGCGTGCCCACCAACAGACAATGGACTGCCGGCAGCGCAGCCCGCAGGTCGGGGAGCGCACGGATGAGGATGTCCTGGCCGCGGCCTCGGGTGATGTTCCCTACGACGGCAAGACAAGGATCTGCCTGCTCGAGGCCGTAATACACTCGCAGGCGATTGCGGTCGCCGTCGAATCGTCCGGGATCAACACCTGGATAGATCGTAGTTACCCGCGAGCCGTTCCGGCCATCGAACTGCGCAGCGACCGTCCTCGAGCAGCACACGACCGCGTCTGGCACGCGCTCGATGAGAACTTTCATGAGCCGGCTCGCGACTGCCCGCGGTCGATTCCGGACGAAACCCTTGTCGTAGATCTCGCCGACGTACACGACCGTTTTCACACGGGCAAGGCGTGCGGCCAGCAGGGCCGAGGGGAGGACCGACGTCACGACGACAACGACGTCCGGACGGCGGAGGCGGAAATGTCGGTAGAACATGGCCAACTCCCTTGCGAGACGCATCACAACGCGGATCAGCTTGAGTGGGTTGCGCGGAAAGAGGAGCGGCTCGTAGTCAAGCACCGTCGTCGTCGCGAACGGTGCGTAGCGGTCCGCGACCCGACCGACGCCGGGCACTACAACCTCGAGCGAGCCGCACCTCGTCAGCGCGGCAAGCCAGGGTTGGACATGCTGGGACGGACCCCCCGCTTCGGCGAGGTGCATTACCGCAAGCGCGCGCACGTGAATCGCACCGATCGTACTTCGTGCGGAAACGGCATGGTTGTTGCCTGGCGCATCTGATCAGTCCTCCACCATGCCGCCGTATCATCCGGAAGGCGGCCCAGGCCACGGAGGCCCGCTTCAGAGCCCTTCCGCGGAAGCCATGTCCGACACCGATCCCGCCAGCATTACGAGGAACACACTCTTCAACGTCGCGGGCGCGCTCGTTCCGATAGGCGTAGCGCTCGTGACGATCCCGCTCTACCTTGATGTCATCGGCGAGGCCCGGTACGGCGTTTTGGCACTCGCCTGGCTTGCGCTCGGTTACTTCGCAGTATTCGATCTCGGAACCGGACGTGCGCTGGCCCACCGGATCGCCAGGATGAGAGCCAGCACACCCACGGAGCGAGGGACGGTCTTCTGGACCGCCGCCGGCGTCAACGCAGGGCTAGGTCTCGTGGGCTGCGTGGTTGTGCTTCCCGTCGTATACGTCCTGTTAGGAGGGATAGTCAGCATGCCCGAGGCACTCGAGGAAGAGGCGCTCAGAGCGGTGCCCTTCCTCGCCGTCGCGACCCCGTTCGTGATGCTGCTCTCGGTCTGCACGGGCGCACTCGAGGGACTACAGCGTTTTCTTGCGGTGAACGTTCTGGGCGTAAGCACCATTGCCGTCTACCAGATCGCTCCACTCATCGTCGCCTACCTGGCTGGCCCAAACCTGACGTGGCTCCTCGGCGCGGCAGCCGCGGCCCCCGTCTTTGGGGCGATGGTGGGGTTCATTCTTTGCCTTCCGCTCGTCCGAGCCGGGGGATGGCCGCACATGGACCGAGCGTCGGCCAGCTCACTCCTGCGCTACGGCGGCTGGGTCACGGTGACTGGACTCATCGGCCCACTCTTGACGTTCATGGACCGGCTCGCGATTGCGGCGGTTATTGGTGCCCGCGCCGTCGCCCAGTACACCGTGCCCTTTAGCGTCGTTGGGCGACTGTCGGTACTGCCGGCGAGCCTGGCGCGGACCCTCTTCCCGCGCTTCTCGTCGCTCTCGGCCGACGACGCCCGCGCGGTCGCAGCCCGTGCGCTCGTCGAGCTCGCCGCGCTGACGACGCCCGTGGCCATCCTCCTGCTCGTGTTGCTGGAGCCGTTCCTCGAGCTCTGGGTCGGCGAATCGCTTGCTGAGGTTGCCTCGCCGGTTGGTGCGATCCTGATCGTCGGTGTCTGGATCAACGGCCTCGCGTCCATCCCGTTCACGCTTTTGCAAGGACAGGGACGTCCTGACCTGCCCGCGAAGTTCCACGTCCTCGAGCTCGCCCCCTATGCCGTCGCGCTTTGGGTGGGTCTCCGCTGGGGCGGCCTCGAGGGCGCCGCCGTGGCCTGGACCGCCCGGGTGACGCTGGACGCCGGGCTGCTGTTCGGCGCGGCGCGTGTTTCCGTGCGCCCACGCACGCTTGCGATCTACACGGCGCTCGTCAGTGGGACCTGCATCGCAGCGCTGACGGCATTCGCCAATCCACTCTGGCGCGTCGTCCTCGGCGGGTCGCTCACGATAAGCACTCTCTGGTGGGCATGGGCGGCCGTTCCCGGTCTCAGGCAGTCAGCGAGCCGCGCGATCGTCGGGCTGCGGGCATCGCAGCAACGTTCATGAGAGCTGCGCCACAGCGGCAAGCGCCGCGGACACGAGAGACTTGGCCGTCCAGCGGTCTCGAGAACCTCGCGGCCTGCCCAGCCTGTGGAGCGGCCGGGAGAACTCCGCTCCATGCGGGCCTTGTGGACACGTTGTATGGCGTGCCGGGCACTTGGACACTCCACTGTTGCGGGATCTGTCGAGCCGTCTATCTGAGCCCGCGACCGACCGCCGCGACGATCGGCGATGCCTACCCGGTCTACTACTACACACACGCCGCTGCGCTGCCCACCGAAGCGATCGTTACGCCGTGGCGCCGAATCCGGCAGGCCGTCCGCAACGGCTATTTCGCGGTCCGGTACGGCTACGAGCTTCGATCGGCCTGGCACGTCGGCGGACGAGCGCTGGCCCTCACGCCGGCGCTTCGTCAGCGCCTCGACTTGTCCATTCGCCATCTGACTCGTGCGACTGGGAGCCGGCTTCTCGACGTCGGTTGCGGAAATGGGGCCTTCCTCATGCGCATGCGAAGCCTGGGCTGGCGAGGAACGGGTGTGGACACGGATCCCAAGGCGGTAACGGCAACGCGGGCCATGGGACTCGACGCGCGCCTCGGAACGATTCGCGCGAGCTCGTTCCCGGACGGGTTGTTCGACGCCGTCACTCTGTCCCACGTCATCGAGCACTTCCACGATCCCGTCGCCCAGCTCGAGGAGTGCTACCGGGTCCTGAGGCCTGGCGGCGTCCTCTGGATCTCGACGCCGAACCTCGCCGGCACCGGTTACCGGCGCTACGGCCGGAATTGGAGGGGCCTCGAGCCGCCCCGCCACCTCGTCCTCTTCACGCCCGGTGCGCTGAGCAGGCTGCTGGTCCGAGCCGGCTTCGTCGTGGTCGCCCAGCCGCCGTCCGTGGGAGCCCGCTGGATGTTCGAGGAGAGCGAGGCAATCAGGCGGGAGATGCAGCCCTCGGCTCAGGGCCTCCTGGCAGTCTTCGAATGGCATGTTCGGGTCTGGATCGCCGACAGCCGGGCGCTCCTCAACGCGGCGTCCGCAGAGGAGATCGTCGTCATCGCGACGAAGCCGTAACCCCACAGCCCGATCATCGCAGGCGCGACGACACACCCTACCGGCGGCTCCGGCCACCAGCGGCAGCCCGAAGCCAGGTCCGCTCGAGCCAAGCATCTCGCCGCAACAGCGTCTTGGCAAGCCAGCGAGTCGTGTGGAAGATGCACTGCGTGGCGAAGTCGAGTCGCTCCCGCCTGCGCCCGAAGTGCCGACGGACGACGAGCCGCCGGCGTTCGAGCTTCAACGACAGACCGGCGTCCGCGAACCTTTGCGCCGCCGACCGCCCCCCAAGGTGCACGATACGCGCGACATCGGGTGCGTATACAGACGGAATAGCCACCCGCCGCCCGCGGAGCCCGAGGTCGAGGTCTTCTGCATAAAGATGCAACGTCTCGTCGAACGGACCGAGCGAGAGCAGCAGGCTCCGCGGCCCGGCGAGACAGGCGCCGGTGAGCCAGCCGACCTCCGTCCGGCGCGCCGCGCGCCAGGGCTCACAGCGAATGCGAAGCCGCGAGGGCATGATCGCTGCCGGCAACACGGCGTCGAGTGCCACCTCCCAGCCCGCGGGAGGCGCGCTCGCCGACGGCTGACGTGTGCCGTCCGCATTCAGCAGCTCGGGGCCGACGATCGCCTGCCGAGCCACCGCCAACTCGGCCAGCCCCGCAAGCGAGTCGTCAAGGAGAAACGTATCGGGGTTCAAGAGCACTAGCGCTTCGTGTTGCGCCGCTCGAACTCCCGCGTTGGCTGCCACACCGAAACCACGGTTCTCGTCCAGCGCAACGACCGTGGCCTTCCCGTCCCAGCTCGAGACCGCCTTCAGCGTGTCATCCGTGGAAGCGTTGTCCACGATGACGACGTCGCACCGATCGCCCAGGTGCGTCCCAATGCTCCGGAGGAGAGCGTCGATGTCGTCAGCCGAGTTCCAGGTTACGAGCACGATCGAAAGCCGGTCGGCCTGCGGTGCCTTCCAGCCTTGCACGAACACGATGTCACCGCGGCTTCTCCGCCAGGGAAATGAGAGAGTGCGTGTGATCGCAAGCCGTGTCCGGTCGCCGATGTAGCGGTGGAGAACCGGTACATGGGTGAGGAACTCCATCTCGTATCGGAAGCCGAGCCGCGCCAGATGATCGTGCAGCTCATCGGCGGAAATTGGCGCCTCATGCGAGCTCGGTTTTACAGCCTGCCGCGAGGACGCTCGGGCACGCTGCCTGATGCCGACGGCCTGCCCAATCGCCATCCCGACGACCGTCGCATCGCGGCAGGGCTCCGATATATACAGAAACCCGCCCGGCTTGAGCACGCGAGCAACCTCGGACAGGCAAGGCGACAGCGCCCCGAGGTGGTGAAGGACGCCCTGGCATGTAACCCCGTCGAAGGACGCATCGGAGTAGGGTAGACGCTCCACGTCTCCGCGCTCGAAGGTCAGGTATGCGGAGAGCCCGCTCTCCTTAGCCTTCCTCTCGGCGATCTCCAGCATTGCCCTGGAGTGGTCGAGCGCCACGACCGAGAAGCCTCGCTCGGCCAGGGCGAGGCTCACAGCACCTGTACCCGAGCCCAGATCGAGCACCCGTGCTCCAGGCGCTGCGACCGCCATGCGGTCGAGAAAGGGATCGAGCGAGAACGCGTGGTAGAGCGCGAACTCGCGCGTGACCATCTGGTCGTAGCCCGCCGCGGTCACATCGTGGTAACGAATATCCCGCGCTGCGATCGTCTCGCGTTCCGCGGCGCGCGTCCTTTCGTCAGGATCGGGGCTTCGGCTCATCCGGCTCGGAGCAAGAGGAAGTTCCGTTGAGGCGCACGCGCAGACGTCTGGCCGTGGCTCCGAATGAGAGCACCGATTTGCCGCGTCTAAGCAGCCCCGGATCAGTACGCGCCGCGGCGACCGAGGACCACCGCCAACGTCATGCCGATAATGCGCAGGTCCCTCCCGATCGACAGATTATCGATGTAGTCGCGCTCGACGCCGAGCCGCTCTACGAACGTGAGCTGGCCCCTTCCGTAGACCTGCATCGGGCCGGTCAATCCCGGCTTTATCTCGAGTCGAAACCTCGCCTCCGGTGTATAGCGCTCGACGAGGCCTACCTCTTCAGGCCGGGGGCCGACCAGGCTCATGTTGCCCTTGAGCACGTTGACGAACTGCGGCAGCTCGTCGAGACTCCACCGCCTCAAAAACCTGCCCACGCGAGTTATTCGCGGGTCGTCCGGCAACTTGAACACCGGCTCGGCGAGCGAGTCGAAAGGAACGAGCGCAGCGAGGAGTTCCTCGGCATCTCGGACCATCGTTCGAAACTTGAGCATCCGGAACGGACGACCGTGCTGACCGGCGCGGAGCTGCGTGAACAGCACCGGACCCCGACCCGTGAGCTTGATCGCCAGGGCGATGATCGCGAAGAACGGGAGCAGCACGATGAGGGCGAGGGCACTGACACCGGCGTCCAGGGTCCGTTTGAGGAAAAGAGTCGACCGGGACAAGCCGGTCTTGTACTCGAGGACCGGAAGCTCGGCGAGATGGTTGAGCTGAGCCGCGGCACCGAATGCGCCCGGGCAGGGCGGAATCAGGCTCAGCTTCAGGCCGGCCACCCGGATGATCTCGAAGACCGCGCGTAGCTGGCGATCGTCGAGCGTCGCCGGAGCGAAGCAGAGCCGATCGACTGTGGCGAGCGAGACCGGATCTCGCACGATCCCGTCGATGTCATGGGGATCGTGTACCGCAACGATCGTCAAATGCAGGTCGGGAAAGAGCTCGAGCTTCCGCCTGAACATGGCTATGGCGCCGGCGGTCCCGATGATCGCCACGCGCTCAGGCGGCGTCATCGCACGCCAGATCCACCGAGCCAGGGCCCGAAGAAGGAAAATCGAGGCGACGGCCGTAATTCCGACAATGACGGCGGTCGAAGCAGACAACCGGTTCGCCGGGGTCAACTCCAGGAACAGCGCGAGCCCCGACGTGCCGATCAGAGCCCAGAGGACGAGCGAAGGGATCTCATCCACGGTGAGATGGCGGAGAGCTCTTTCGTCACGATCGTAGAGCGCAAGCACCTTAGCCGCCAGAATCCAGACCGGTAGAAACGCGATGGACCAAACCAGCTGCGCCGCGTCACCGTTCCCTACGACGAGAATCGAAAGGCTGGCTAGGAATGCGGCTGCGACGTCCGCGCAGGCGAGCATCCGGCGCCGGAGGGCATACCGCCACGACGGCGACGAACGACCGGGCCAGATCGACCGGGCGAGGCCGTCGCGAGGGCCATATGCTTCAGCGACCAGGCGCTGTGGCTCCGCCTCGACGGCTGGAGGCGAGACGTGGTTCACGGACGCGACAATGCTAGACGACTCGCGCGACGACGACGAGTCCGGCGAGGACATGACCTCAATCGTCATCGGCGCTCCTCAAGAGATGCTCAAGACCCGCGATGTAACTCAATCGGGCGTCGTTTCGTCCTCCAGAAGCCCGGTGAAAAGCGGCGACCGGGGGTTGAGCGCCGCGGCGCGGCGCAGGCTGCGGTCGGCCTCGTCGATGTTTCCGAGCTTCGTCTCGAGGCGAGCCGAGACGAGCCACAGCTGCCAGTCTTGGGCGTCCCGCTCGATCGCCTCCTCGATCCACGCGCGCGCGCGCGACAACTCACCCTGAATCTCGCTCACGAGCGCGAGCTGGAGATAGGGCGTCGACGCCCACGGCTGGATGTCGCGTGCAACCTCGGCGGCTTCCATGCTCTTCTCTAGGTCACGGCCGTCGGCGGCCTCCTGACTGCGCGCGATCTCCCGATCGGCAAGCAGTGGGACAGCTTGGGCGACGATCAAGAGCCACGCCACCAGCACTGTGAGGATGCCGAGGCCGAACCGAGGGCGTGACGTCCAGCGGGCGGACTCCCCCGGTCGGGCGCTTCGCAATCGCTCGTAAACGTCGGTTGCCGGCCCCGTGACGAGTGCAAGAGCAGCCAGCCCGACGACGCTGACGGCCGTGAGCTCCCAGATCCAGTCGAATCCAGCCGCTGCGGCATAGGCGACGAAGACGGATGTGAGGGCCGCGGTCGTGACTCGGGCTTCGCCCGACGACCGTAGCGCGCGCCGCACCCCGACCAAGACTCCGGCGAGCGCCAGTGCGAGTACGAGGATAAACCCCACGATCCCGAGCTCTCCGAGCATCTCGAGATAGAGGGAGTGCGCGTCTTTGAGGAAGTAGGTGAACGAAGCGTGCTCCGCCCACCAGTGCTCGTAGGAGCCCGCGCCGTCACCGACCACGGGATTCTCGCGCCCCTGGTCGATCGCGGCCGACCAGAACTGCCAGCGACCGCTGCCGCTGCCGCTCAGCAAGTGCGCAGTCACAAAGTCGCCGGAATCGAGGGCTGCGAGCTCCTCTGGCGACGCTTTGAAGGTATTGAATCGCTGCACTGGATCGCTCGCCACGATCCCAGCGGCGAGCGCAAGCACCGCTACGCCTGCAGCGACACGACCGGTTGTACGGCCGGGACGAAACCTTTCGCCGAGAAGATGGCAGCCAAGTCCGAATGTGACCGCGACGGCGGCGCACACCAGGGCGCTGAGCGCGGCGGCGGTCTCGCCCTGATCTTTCACGAGCTCGGTTCCGAGCGGGCCGTTTACCAGCGCGTTGCGTTCGAGCAGCACGGCGACTGCGGCTAGCGATCCGACGCCGGACGCCGCGATTGCCGCAGCCGCGCTCCAGCGCCGCTCGGTGAGGACGATGAATGCGAGCGTGCCGACGAACGCGGTCACGACGCCACCCCGAGAGGACGCCAGGTAAATAACCGCCGCCATGACCGGGATCGGTGCGAGCGCAACGCCGCGAGTCACCGGGTGCCGAGCCACGAGCGCTACACGGAGCAGAAGCGGAACGCCGAAACCGACGAAGATCGCGAGACCGTTCCAGTAGCCCAACGGAAAGCTGAGACGAGTTGCTGCGCCGGGCAGGAATGTCGCGAGCTCTCTGTCGGGAAAGCTCTCGGGGAAGAGGCGGCTGATCAGAGCGACGAACGCCACGGCCGCGATGGCGAGGCCAAGAGCGTCCGCCCAGCGTCCGACCGTGCGACGAGTCGACGAAAGGACGACCAAGACGTAGATGCCCAGGAAGAGAGAGAGTCGGTTGAACTCGTTGAACGCGTCCTCGGCGCTTGGCGCCCAGAGTACGGCTGAAGCCAACGTCCAGTAGGCGAGCGCAACTATCAGCGCGCCGATCGTGAGTGTCGCCACTGGGAGACGTGTCGCCTCCAACAGATGGAGCGCGATCCCGACGATCACTGCCCACCAGACTGCGATTGCAAGGGTTCCGCGACTGGCAACACCGTAGCTCCCGTCGTCGTAGGCAATCCAGAAGGCAACCCCGGCGACCATTACTGTGATGAGAAGAGTGGGTTCGGTCTTTCCCACGACCCTGCTGACAGCTCGCACGGGCGGAAAGGCTACTGTTCGCTTCTCCGATGGCGACAAGGATGCCGCAGCGGACGCGTCTAGCGGCTATCGCCGCAGCCTCCTTGGGTCTATCCCTGGCGTTCGCGCCTCCGGTTTACGCACAGAACAATCCGCCGAATCCGGGCGGCTCTGCAGTGAACCAGTACGTTGAACTCGTTCCCGCGGCTAGTGGTCCGAAGGCTCCCGGAGTCGAAAAGAAGAAGCGAACTTCGCTGTCAAACGCCGGGAAGAGGGCCTTGAAGCAGGCACCATCCGCGGTTGCGAAGCCTCTCGAGGAGATCGCCACGTCCTCGACCCACGGCGCTCCTGCAATTCGACCGGAACGAAAGCCGACCAAGCCCGAGCCCCAGGCCACGGTTCGCGATTCGGACATCGCCCCTCCCGGTCCCTCGGTCGAGGTCACCCTAGGAACCACCGTGAGCGCTATCGCGTCGGCGACAGACAAGCGGCTCTTCGGGCTTCTCCTTGCGGTGCTGGTGACGACACTCGGCGCCGTCGCGCTCGCGGTAAAACGCGCGCAAACCGCCTAGTTACTGATCCCGCGACGCAGCTCGCGAAGGTCCTCGACCAAGAGATTGACAGGGTCATCGCGAGCTTCATCAGCGTGCCTCTCGGTCGGACGCCGCCCACCGGGGGAACCGCTGCCACGGCCGCCAGGTCGCCAGCGTCGTCTGCACGTTCGGCCAGCTCTCGATACCACGAGCGTCGAGCTCGGCGCGCAAGCGCTCGAGCTCGAGGTCGCCGTCGTATTCCTCCGCCAGCGTCCCTACGTGCCGGACCCGCACCGCATCCACGATGCCGAGCGCGCACCCCTCCCGGAAGAGATCGAGCCACTCGAGCTCGAGCCCCCAACCCATGCCGCGCTCCGCGGGAAACGGAAGGATGCGATCGCTCCAGCGCGGGCCTACCACGAACACGGGGCCGATCTCGACGAATGATGTCCTGCGCGCGACGGAGAGCCTGCGCGCGAACGTGATCTCGTGACCCCCGCCCGTGTCCGAGCGGGCCGGCTGCGCGAGATCGAGCCGTGCGCGCCCGGTGACCGACACGAGCCCGACAACATCACGACGGTCGAAGACGACATCGTCGTCGCTCACGACGAGCCAGCCGGTCGGCGGTTCGATCCTCGCCAGGATCTCGTTCAGGAGCGGGAGCTTGGCTCCAAGACCCGTGCCGACCGTGAGCCCGGCGAGGGCGTCGTCTACCCGGTCGAGGGCCCACCAGGCGATGGTCCAGCCACGATCGACTGCGGGCCGGCAGAGCTCACGGACGAGATGCGCGTTGCGAGCTCGGTAGACGCCCACGAGGGTCACCGGCTCGTCCGGCGGCTGCATTGTCCAAGGCTACTCGGCAGCGCCTGGCCGGTGATGTAGCCGGGACGAGCTCGACGCGCCGGCTCGGTTCGCCGTCACGTGATCGTCCGCGACGTCGTCTTCCGGTCGAGGCTCGCTGAGGAATCCGTACCGGGTTCGCAGCAGCGACTCGGCCTCGGACGTGTCCACGTTCGTGATCGAATAGAGCATCGAGTGCGCCGCGCGCCGATAGCGCGCGAGGATCTGGGGAACGAGGACGCCTCGCAGACCGCGCTCGGCGGTCCGGCACCAGAGGTCGTAGTCCTCCCATCCGTGCAAGCGTGGATCCTCCGTGTATCCGCCGAGCTCGACGAGCTCCTGCCGGCGCAGCAGCGACATCGCGTCGATGTAGTTCGCCTCCGCGAGCTGGCCGGGCTCCCAGGGCAGGTACGAGCGGAGCGTGTCGGGCTCGCCGTCGACGTGCTCTTCGAGCATCGGGTACGCGAAGAACGCTCCGGAGTCGTCCTCGAGCGCTTCCACCAAGCGGTCGAGAGCGGTCGGGTAGATCTCGTTGTCCGCGTCGAGCATGAAGACCAGCTCTCCGCGCGCCGCCGCCATGAGATCGTTCCTCGTCCGGCCGAGGCCACGGTTGACGACGTGCTGGACGAGCATGCCCGGTAGGTGGGCATGCTCCGCGAAGAAGTCGAGCACGGCTTCCTGCGAACGATCGATCGATGCGTCGTCGAGAACGACGACCTCCAGGCTCTCGTACTCGGAACAGGCAACGCTCTCGAGCGCCGAGCGCACCTCCTCGGCGTGGTTGTAGAGCGGGATCAGGACGGAGACGCGAGGTGTCGAGCGGGCATACGCAGGAGTCCGCGCGACCACGCGTATTTCCGCCGGATCCTCGTGCCGGAGAGCGACCTCGTGCGCCGCGAGCCGCCGGTTCAGCTCGATCTGCCCGATGACGAGCCGCTTCAGCACGGCATCCGAGCGCCTGCTCCACTCCCCCAGGCTCCACTGACGCTCGTGGAGCCCGTCCAGCCTGGGATCGGGCCCGCTCCTCAGGTACGAGCGGAGCCGATGGCGCGTTGTCGGCCGCGGGCGCTGTGGAATCTGGCCCGGCTGCCCCCGGCTTCTCCGCGGCGAACGCGCAAGGTCTTCAGCCACCGCGACAAGCCGCTCTGCCGCAGGCCGCATGGGCAGCTCCGCCCGCACGTGGTCGTAGGCCGCGAGGCGCATCGTCGCGAGTCGGGCTTCGTCCCGCAGGAGATGATCCGCGAGCAGCGCCAGGTTCTCGAGCGTCCCGCTGACGAAGTGCTCGCCCGGGACGAGCGGCTCACAGCCCGGGGAGTGCTCCGAGACCAGCACGCACCCGTTGGAGATCCCCTCGAGTACCCGAACCCATTCGAAGTACGCGCTCTCCTGACGGTGCAGATTGAGGAGAATCTTCGACGAGCGCAGGCATTCCCACTTCGCCTCGCCGAGGAGAAAGTCGGCGCGTTCCCGCGTCTTGGGCTTCTCCGGCGGGATCAGCAGCCGCGTGCGGTGCGGCCAGAGCGTTCCCGCGAAGCCTGCGAGCGCACGGAGCCGACGCTCGTTGACCGCGCCGAGATGGAGCACGTCGACGGGACGCTCGCGGCCCTCCTCTCGATCCCAGCGATCCCAGAAGTCGCTGTAACCGAGGCGGAAGTGCTCGGCGCGGACACCGCCACGCCCGAGCTCGCGGACCGCATTTGGGTAGATGTCCACGACCGCTCCTGCGGAAGCAGCATGTGCTCGGGTGAGCTCGAACCAGTGGGTGCCGGGCTGCTCGGTGCAAAAGGCGATGGTCCGGCCGAGCTGCTCCCCCGTCGGCCAGAGCTCCTTGCGGACGCATTCGTAGTACTCGTGCGGGATCAGGACGTAGGCGAACGAATCCCCCTCGGGCAGCGCGTCGAATGCCAGCTCCGTCGGCATCCCCGCGGCCTCGACCTCATGGGCGACCGCTGCGAGAAGCTCGTTGATGAACGAGTTGCCCCGCCGCGCACCGACGAAGCAGAGCGTCGTCACGGGCGCGAGAGCAGTCGCCTGACCGCCCGAAGCGGCTTCGTCACCCGCCAGCTGAACGTGCGCTGGATCTCCCCGACCGCTTCGGAGCGGTTCTTGAGCTCGCGCTGGAGGCCCGTGAGCTCCTTCTCCTTCTCGAGCAGGCGTCTTTCGAGCTTGTCGACCTGCTCGGTCAGGTGCTTCTCACGGCCCTTCGCGACGTCGAGCCGTCTCAGAGTGGAATCCGTCACTGCGAGCGTGGTGTCGTCCTCCTGCTCGATCTCGGGCTGTTGCTCGCGAAGCGGCATGGCGAGTCGCCCAGTCTACGTTCAGTTCAGTCGAGTTTTCGCAGGGCGACCTGGCGCTCGTGGAGGATGACCTCGCCGTGCACCGACACGAGCCCCACGAACGCGTCGATCGCCGGTCCTGGGCGAAGCAGCGGATCATCGCCCAGGAGTGCCCAACGGTAGTCGTCGAACACGACTATGCCACCGATCCCGACCAGTGGCCAGGACAAAGCGGCATCGACGAGCACGTCGAGCCCGCGGTGTGAACCGTCGACGTACACCAGGTCGAACAGAGCCTGCTCCTCGGCGAGATCGAGGAGGATTCGCCTGGAGTCACCCCGGAGCTTGCGGACGCGCGAGGCGTCGACCAGCTCGATGTTCCGGTCGAATACGGCTTCCAGACCGTCGCGTCCTCCCGAGGGCAGGCCGGCGCTGCCTTCGAAGGTGTCGACGCACGTCATGTGGAGATCGGAGAGACGCCAGAGGAAGTAGCAGGTCGAGAGACCTTCGAAGGAGCCGATCTCCAGCATCCGAGCCGCGCGTCCCTCGAGTGGGCGGAGAATCGACTCGAGGCTCTCGACGTGGGCCGTGAACCAGTCCTGCGTGAAGTCGCCCCGTTCGACGACCTCCGCCCGGAAGCGTGCCAAGGAAGAGTTGATGTTGTCCTGCACTGGCACTATTCTCCGGCACGCACGGACGAACGAGGGGATAGGGCAGAAAATCACTCCCGTCACTGGACCGGCAGCGGGAATTCGGGATCTCGCCGAGAAAGCATTTCCGTTGTAACCGTCGTTCGACAGCGGCAATCACGCCGCTCAGGAGGTTTTGGTGAAGGGAACGAGAAAGCTCACGCCGCGCGGTGCCGTCTGGGCAGGGTTGCTCGCAACACCTGTACTCGTAGTAGCCGTCGTCGCAGCAATTGGCGTCGCGGTCGCGCCTGCAGGACCGAGCACAGCCGCGGCACCCGCAGCGACTGTCGCAAGCACGGAGGTCGTCACGCACGCAGTGCAGCAAACAGTCGCGCAGGTGGAGGCGTACTGGACACCCGGACGAATGGCCGCGGCGGAGCCGTATCCGCTGTCGTCCTCAGCGGCCCGCACCATCGAAAAGGGAACGCTCATCCCGATGGCGGAGCCGACGAGCCCGGCGATCGGGCTGGCAGGTGGCCTCCCCGGTGGAACCGCGCTGCCGCAGGCTGGTGTTCCGGCAACCTCGCAAAGCCCACAGCACGAGCCGTACGGCGCTGCGATTCCGTACACGCGCTGGTCGCTGATCGGGAGGTACAACAAGTACCCGAACTCGACCGTCGCAAAGATGTTCTTCACGCAGGATCCGGACGGAGTGGGTGGCTCAGGCCCCCTCAACTTCGTCTGCAGCGCTTCCTCGATGGGGCCCGACGAGGTCTGGACCGCAGGTCACTGCGCATCCAACAACGCCGGCCTCGATCAGCCGGGGGTACCCGCCAATGGGTTCTCCTACAACATCTTCATCTGCCCCTCGTATGACAACGCTCCTCTGCCGGGAGTCGGGTGCTGGGGCGCCAACGGCATCGTCGCTCTGGCCGCGTACAAGTCAGGTGGCAACGGAAACGTCGACATGGCCGCGATCGACACGACCGACACGGGAGACACGGTCGGCTCGCAGATCGGCGTACACACCGGCTGGCTCGGGTTCCTGGTGAATGCACCCCGGAACCAGCACTGGGTGGCCATGGGCTATCCGGCGGCGAGCCCGTTCGCGGGCGGCAAGCTCATCATGTCCGCGGGCTCGTACGGCTACGACGACAACTGGCCTCCGGACGCCGTGCTGTCGGTCACCATGGGCAACAACATGACAGGTGGGTCGAGCGGAGGGCCGTGGATCGTCAACTACGGCCTCCCCGGCCAGGTCGGCGGCCCTGCCACTGCAGTCCAGAACATGATCAACGGGCACAACGACTGGAAGTACGTCGGTTTCCCGAACGAGATGATGTCGCCGTACCTCGACTGTCGGGCGATGGCGATCTACAACGCAATCAGGGCTACGAGCATCCCCTGCCCGTAGAACAACTGATTCAATCGGACAACGCAATGGGGCTCCTCTGGGGCCCCTCTGTCATTGGAGCCTCACAACCATCAGGTTGTCGGCGGGATACTCGATCATCCGCCGCCGCTGTTCATCCGAGTTCGTCCACTCGCCCGCCCCGATGTGGCGCGGCGAGATTTCCTCGATGAGATACCCGTCCAAACGCCTCTCCTTCGCGAGGCCGGGAAACCGCGGCTCGCTCCAAGGGAAGTAGAGCCTTTCGGCGTTTTCCGAGAGCGCTGCGACAGCCACCGCGAAGCTTCCACGGCCGAGCACGAGAGCTCGGTGCGCGAAAAGCACCGAAAGGTCGTCCTCGAGCGAAGAGCTCGAAACCGAACAGGAGGAGGGTGTTCTTCCGAGGACGCTCTGTAGCGCGGCGATTACCGGATTGCCCTCGTCCTCGTAGACAAGCGTGACATGGATCTCGGAATGACTTTCTGCGAAATGGCTCAGCGCAGTGGCGTAGAACGCGAGCGGAGGCTGCACGAAGTTCGGATGCGGGTCGGGGCGGTCGAAGAGATCGCCTGAGCGGATGTGCACTGCCACGTGGTTGGCTGCGCGTGGCTCACCGTGGGGCGGCGGCGTGAAGAGGCTCGAGACGTGGCGGTCGACGAGTCGCTGGCGGAGCTCTCCGTCGAGTGTCGTGACGGCCGGCTCCAGGTCCTCGAAGAGGAACGTCGCGAAGAGCGTCGGCACGGCGATGTCCTCGACGTCCGAGTAGTCCACGTAGTGGAGCCCAGCTGCCCGCCGCGGCAGCGGTCCCACCTCGAACCACGGCATCGGCGGCACGTAGATCGTGTTGACGCCGAGCTCGCGAGCGACGTGGGTCGCGTGGACAAGCTGCATGAGGTTGTTGCCGAAGCGACCGACAGGACGTGAGATCGCGACCGCTTCCACCCGCTGCGGCTGGTCATCGGGGCGATGACCGAGGATGCGGTAGCCGTGGAACTGGTCGAAGCTCGCGCGACCGTAGGCCAGTGCTTGAAAGTCGAGGCCGTGAACGCACGCGAAGGCGTGCAGCGCATGCACCTCGTAGTCGACGTGGACCTCGATCTCCGCTGCGTCCGGCGTTGCCAGCTCGAGCTCGGAGACAAGCAGCGTCTCCCGAGCGAGCCTGACACCCCCGAGTTCCGCGAGCGGCTTGCTCCGGAGCTCGAACCGGTCGCCGTTCGGCGCCCTCCCACGTGGCGCCCGATCCGGAGTCGCTCCGTCGACCAGGACACCGACCACTCTCTCCGGCTCGTGGAACACGATCCGCACGGGATCCCCGTCGTGCGCGACCGCATCGACGTCGGAGTCGTGCAACCCGACCCGAGACCGCATGCGTACCGCCACTCTCACCCCGCGCGAGTCTAGAGTCGCCCGAGCCATGCGCGTCGTCGCCCTCCTCGCCACTCACAACGAGGAGCGCTTCGTCGGCGCCTGTATCGAGCACCTTTCGCAAAGTGGCGTCGAGACCTACCTGATCGACAACGAGTCCACCGACGCGACGGTCGAGGTCGCCGAACGCTTCGATCTCGCCGGCTTCGAGACGGCCCCGAGGGACGGCGTGTACGCGTGGCGTCCGCTGCTCGAGTGCAAGGCCGCCCTGGCGGCGACGCTCGACGCGGACTGGTTCATCCATCTCGATGCGGACGAGATCCGCCTTCCTCCTCGCTCCGGGGTAACGCTCGCCGAGGCGCTCGCCGAGGTCGACGCGCTCGGCTACAACGCCGTGAACTTCCAGGAGCTCACGTTCGTGCCGACGATCGAGGCGCCGGATCACGACCATCCGCGCTTCCAGGAGACGATGCGCCACTACTACGCCTATCTCCCTGGTCCACCAGGCCGTCCCGACCGCCTGAACGCCTGGAAGCGCCAGGACACTCCGATCGAGCTGGCCGCAACGGGCGGTCACCAGGTCTCGTTCGTCGGGCTGAACGCCTACCCCCATGCCTTTCCGATGCGGCACTACCTGTACCTGAGCGTTGCCCATGCAGTCTCGAAGTACGTGGAGCGCGTCTACGACCCGGGCGAGATCGAGTCGGGCTGGCACCGGCGGCGAGCGGCACTCCGTGCTGAAGACATCACGCTCCTCTCGCAGATGGAGCTCCGAGAGACACATTCCGACGACGACCTCGACGCCTCCGATCCCTGGAGCGTGCATCCGTTCTTCGCCCGTTCATGAGCCGCGGACTTCTGCTGGTCGGGGCGACGATCGCCTCGTTTCCCGGGAACGGCGGCATCGCCTGGGAGCGGCTCTCCTGGGTGCTCGGCTTCAAAAGGCTCGGCTACGACGTCGTTTGGGTGGATCAGCTCGGCCGCGGTCACTGCGTCCACCCCGCCGGCGCGGAGCCAGAGGGATACGCGAACTGCGTCAACATTCCGTGGTTCGAGCGCGTCGTCGAGCGGTTCGGGCTCACGGGCTCGGTATCGCTCATCGGTGACGAGGGTGAGAGTCTTTCCGGTCCCTCGTTCGAAGACGTGCTGGAGCTGGCCGCAGGCGCCGAGCTCCTCGTCAACCCCGGAGGCGACCTGCAGCACCCCGAGCTCAAACGACGTGCACGTCGCGCCGTGTACATCGACGTCGATCCCGGCTTCACGCAGCTCTGGCTCGCCTCGGGACGACCGGTGCCGCGCATCGAAGGCCACGACCTCCACTTCACGATCGGGGAGAACGTCGGCACGCCGGTTTCCGACCTGCCGACCTCCGGGATCGAGTGGCGGCACACGCGCCAGCCGGTCGTGCTCGACGAGTGGCCGTTCGCCGAGGAGCTCGCCGAGCCGCGCTTCACGACCGTCGGGCGCTGGCAGGGAACCGGCCCGCACGGATCCCTCGACGATATCGGCGCGCCCTTCCCGCAGAAGGGCGACGAGCTCGCGCGCGTGCTCGACCTTCCCGCGCGCACCGGCCTGGCCTTCGAGATCGCCCTGGATGCGCGCGGAGACGACGAGCCGCGTCGGCTCCTCGAGCGTCACGGCTGGAGCGTCGTCGAGCCCGCCTCCGTCGTGGCCGATCCCGACAGCTTTCGCCGCTACGTGCAGACATCCTGGGCGGAGTTCTCGGTCGCCAAGGGCACGTACGTGGACACGTCGACCGGCTGGTTCAGCGAGCGCACCGCGCGCTACCTCGCCTCGGGCCGGCCGGCGCTCGTCCAGGACACCGGGTTCTCACGGACGCTCCCGGCAGGCGAAGGCCTGCTCGCGTTTCGCACACTCGAGGAGGCGGTCGAAGGCGCCGGACGGATCGCCGCGGACTACGAGAGCCACCGCGGCGCCGCGCGACGGATCGCCGAAGAGTTCTTCGACTCCGACACGCTGCTGACGCGCTTGCTCGAGGACTGCCTCGCGTGAGCCGCGCGATCTGCATCCTCGGAATGATGCGAACCGGGACTTCGGCCGTCGCCGGAGTCTTCGAGCTGATGGGGGTGCACTTCGGCCCGGAGGAGCACCTGCTCGAGCCGAACGTCGCCAATCCGGCGGGATTTCGGGAGCACACGGGCATCATCGCCCTGAACGACGAGCTGCTCGCCAGACGGGGCGGAACGTGGTACGCGCCGCCCGAGGACAGCGCAGGCTGGGAGCAGGATCCGGAGCTCGACGATCTACGCCGCCAGGCGAGCGGAATCGTGGGCTCCGAGCTTGCGGCGCAGGACGTTTGGGCCTGGAAGGATCCGCGGACGTGCCTGACGCTTCCGTTCTGGAAAGCCCTCGTGCCGTCCCTCCTCTCCGTCGTCTGCGTTCGCGGACCGGACGAGACGGCGCAGTCGTTCGCCACGATGGGCTGGGCGGCGGTGGATCGCCTGGAGCGTCCCTACGGGACGGGTCTCGACCTGTGGCTGCGGTACACGAGCGATGCGCTCGAGCAGACGCGAGGAGGAGCGCGGCTCCTCGTGTTCTACGACGAGCTGGTCGACGATCCGCTCGGACAGAGCGAACGAATCGCGGCGTTTACGGGCCTGTCCGAGCGTCTGACCCCCGATCGTCGGCGGACGATCGAAGAGTTCCTGCGCCCCTCGCTCCGGCATCAACGAGGTCGGGAGACCGTCGGAGAGCATCCTGCATTCGCGCTCTATTCCCGACTCCGGGAAGGTCGAGAATGACCCGGAAAACTAACCTTTGGAGGGTGTGGCATGACATCGGCAGGGGTACACTGTGCACATGGAAAGACGCCTGCTCGTCGTCCTGGCCGCGATCGCTGTTGCGGTTGTCGCCGTCGGCCTCTCGGCCGCGGCCACGACGTCTCGCAACGATTCCGCACAGCCTACGAGGGACGTACAGCGGATGAAGCCCGCAAAGAAGACCGCCGATCGAACGCCCGCGCGCAGCGCGGATGCGCCGGTGACCACGAGCTCGGGAAATCCTCAGACCGTCGAAGAGGTCAGGAGCTACTGGACGAAGGAGCGGATGGAAGACGCGCAGCCGATGGAGAAGACGCGGCAAGGCGGCTCGCGCACCTCCTCGCCCGCCCCGACCGGAATCACCGTGCCAGGGAGCGCGCCTAGCAAGGCCACGACTTCCCGAACGTCGCGCGCGAAGAGCCCGAAGAGCCAGTCGGCCGGCCAGACGGGCGTCGTAACGAGCCCCGCAGTTTCGAACCCGAACTACTGGACGGACGACGCGATGGCCGACGCCCAGCCGATGGACAACACGCGGCCCGGCGGCACGGGCTCGCAGGGCGAACCCGATCCCGGCGGAACCACGGTGCCGGGCTCGCCGCCTCCGTAGCCTTCACGCGCTGAGCGACTTCGTTCCAGGAGTTCCTCTCCCGCACCGGCTGCTCGAGTCGGGTCCCGCGGTGATCGGCGCGACGGGCGGTTCGGGGACGAGGGTAGTCACACGCATCCTCCGGGAGGCCGGGCTCTTCACCGGAGCCGAGCTGAACGAGTCCGAGGACGCATGGAAGTTCGGTGACTACTCTGATCGCTGGGTCGACGTGTATCTGTCGCACGGTGGCCACGCTCTGCCCGCCGGCGTCGAGCGGGCGATGCTCGATGATCTCGGCACGCTCCTCCTCGAGCATTGCTCCCAGCTCGAGCCAGGACAACCATGGGGCTGGAAGGAGCCGCGCAGCATCTACCTCCTTCCGTTCTTCCACCGGCATCTGCCGGCTCTGAGATTCCTGCACGTCGTCCGTGACGGCCGCGACATGGCGCTCTCCGTCAACCAGAACCAGCTGCGAAAGCACGGCGATGCCGCTCCGATTCCCTCCGGCCTCTCGGAGCAAGCGCGGTCGATGGCGCTCTGGGGCTGGGTGAATCTGGCCGCCGCGCGGTACGGCGAGGAGCGTCTGGGCGAGCGCTACCTGCGGATCAGGTTCGAAGACCTCTGCGCGCGGCCAGTCGAGGTGGCCGGGAGCATCCTCGGGTTCTTCGAGATCCGCGGAGATCCGGCCGCGGCGAGCGACGCGGTCGTGCCGCCGGGCTCGCTCGGCCGCTGGCGAACGGAGCCGCCCGCGACGATCGCCGCTCTCGAGGAGCAGGGCAAGACAGCCCTCGTCGTCCTGGGCTACGCACCGGCAGGGCCGTAGCGGCCCGACGTACAGTGGGACACCGTGGCAACGGTCGGCGAGAACGAGTCGTTCTGGGCGCAGTACGACTGGAGCCGGGCCGGTGAGGAGTGGTCGGAGGGCTGGGGCGGCTCGCACGCACAGTGGTTCGGGGTCATCCTCCCGCGGATATCGCGATTTCTCCCTGCCGGATCGATCCTCGAGATCGCACCCGGCCACGGTCGTTGGACGAGCTTCCTCCGCGAGCACTGCGACAGGCTCTCGATCGTCGACCTCGACGCGGCGTGCATCGAGGCGTGCCGGGAGCGCTTCGCAGGTGACGACCGGATCGCCTACCACGTGAACGACGGTCGATCGCTCGACATGATCGACGACGACTCCGTCGACTTCGCGTTCAGCTTCGACTCGCTCGTGCATGCGGATGCCGAGGTCCTCGCGCAGTACCTGCGCGAGCTTCAGAGAACGCTCACCTCGGACGGAGTGGGCTTCATCCACCATTCGAACGCGGGCCGGTATCGGCGCTACTTCGAGCTGGCGAACACGATCCCGCGTGGACGCGTACGCGAGCGGCTCTACGGACTGCGCCTCCTCGACCGGCCGCGCTGGCGAGCGCTCGACATGACCGCCGAGCGGTTTCGCGGGTCGTGCGAGGGCGCCGGGCTTCAGTGCATCAGCCAGGAGATCGTCAACTGGACGACGCGCAGGCTGATCGACTGCTTCTCGGTGATTACGCGGCCGTCGTCTCGATGGGCTCGTCCGAACCGCGTCCTCGAGAACCGGGGCTTCGTCGCCGAAGCCAGGGCGGTGAGACGGCGAGCGTCGTTGTACTCGCGCGATCAACTTTGAACCCGGGGTCAGGCTGAAGCCTGACCCCACGTCGAGTGTGGTGGGCTCGAGGTCAGGCTGAAGCTGACCCCACGTGAGGGTGGTCGGCTCGAGGTCAGGCTGAAGCTGACCCCACGTGAGGGTGGTCGGCTCGCGGTCAGGCTGAAGTTTGCCCCACGTCGTGGGGAGTGGCTCGGGGTCAGGCTTCAGCCTGACCCCCGTGTTGGACCCGTCGCGTTAGGCTCGCCGGATGAGCCGCGGGGTCTTCGTCCTCGGGATGCACCGCAGCGGAACCTCCGCCGCGACCCGACTCGTCAACCTCCTGGGCCTTCCGACGTGCGTCGAGGAGGACCTGCTGCCGGGAACGGACGACAACCCGCGCGGGTACTGGGAGAGCGCATCGCTGACCGCGTTCAACGACCGGATCTTCGAGGCGTTCGAGTCCGACTGGAGCTGCCCTCCGAAGCTCGATCCCGGCTGGGAGGCAGATCCCGGGCTCGCCGAGCTGCGCACCGAAGCGCCGGCGCTCTTCTCGCGCGTGTTCCCGGCCGAGCACTGGGTCTGGAAGGACCCGCGCAACTGCGTCACGCTCCCCTTCTGGACGCTGGCTCTCGACGCCGAGCCGATCGTCGTCCTGGTGCATCGAAACCCGCTCGAGATCGCCGCGTCGCTCGGCGCCCGCGACGACCTCGGGAGGGTGTACAGCCTTGCGCTCTGGGAGCGCTATCTGCGGTCATGCCTGTCCGCCGTATCAGGGCTAGCCGCGCTGGTGACGACCTACGACGAGATCCTCGACGACCCGGCGGCGTGGTGCGACGGCGTCCGCGACTTCCTGAGTCGAGTGGGCGTCGCGACGGGAGAGCCTGCGCCGGACGAACTGGACTACGTCGACACGGAGCTTCGACACACGCGGCTCACGAGAGAGGATGTCGTGGGCAACCCGGCGGTCTCGAGCGCGCAACGCGAGCTGCTCGACGTCCTCGATTGTCTCGCTGGCGCCCATGAAACGCTCTCAGTGCCCAGTCTCCCGGAGGAAACGCCCACGACCGGAGCGCTGCTGGCGGAGCGGAGGCGCCTCTATCCACGAGAGCGCGAGCACCGGGAGCTCGGCGAGTACTCCCGCTCGCTCGGTGAACAGTTCGTCGAGCTGCAGCGCTACTCGGAGGGCCTGGGGACGCACTTCGTCGAGCTGCAGCGGAGCTCGGAGGATCTCTGGGCACAGTTCCAGGAGCTGCAGCGGTACTCAGACGACCTCGGCCAGCGCTTCCTCGCGCTCGAGGCGTATGCGCGCGAGCTGCAATCGCGCGCTCCTGGCGGCTGAAACACGTCCTGACCCGTAGGGGCGAGTCATGCCTCGCCCCCAACAGACCATCAGGATCCCCGGGGTACCTGTTCCGCGAGCGCCGCCCGTTCACGCTCGAGCCACGCCGCCGACTCCCGCGCCTTCTGCGACTCGTGGTGGAGCTGGCGGATGTTGTGGCGAAGAGCTTCGATCTCGCGCGCGTCGGCGGGATCGACCCTCTCGAGCTCCTCGACGGTGATAGCGACAGGCCGTTTCCTCGCCAGGAGGACACCCTGACCTCTCCACTTCGGTGTGGCTGCGAAGCCTTCCTCGCGGAGCGTGAGGATCTCGAAGGCGCGGCCCCAATGCTTTTCGATCCACCAGCGGGAGAGAAAGACTGCGGGGCCGCCCTGGTCCCATGAGCGCCCGTGATGAAGGACGTTCATCCCGATTCGGTCCGCCTCGGCCACCCCCTCCCCGCCGCGCGCGACCCTCGGGTCGGGCGTCGCCTCGGTCCACTCCTCCGAGAGGGCGGGTCCGAAAATGGTCGCGATGAGCAGGCCGTCCTTGCGCAGAAGCCGGTGCAGCTCGACCAGCCAGGCGGCCCAGTGGTCGGAGATGTGCGTGAAGACCGAAATCGCCCAGATCAGGTCGAGCGATGCCGTCTCGAGCGGCAGGGGCGGCTCCTCCCCGTTTGCGAAGACGTGCAGGGGCGGGCTCAGGTTGGACTCGAGCCACGCGATGCTGGGGGCATCCATGTCGCAGCCGTGGAAGGAGCCGTTCTCAGCCTCGTCGAGGAAGTGCCGAAGCGTCCGCCCGGCCCCGCAGCCGAAGTCCAGCACGGCCTTCCCGTCGAACGACCAGTCCTCGGGCAGCACGCCCAGGATCTCGGCGCGGACGCTCCGGCCGATCTCCTCGTACAGGGCGAAGTTCGCCCCGTGGAGCTCGCCGACTCGGGCTGCAAGCTCGATCGGCGGATAGGGCGTCTGGGCCATTCGCTCAGAGCTCCCTGGTGGTCCAGTCGAGCAGCGGTCGCACGACCCCGCGCCACTGGCCGGTGAACATCCCGCGCGACGAATCGCCCTCGAGCGGATCCTGCACGTGGAACGAGACCGCCTCGTGGATCGACACGTGATGATGGAGCTTCGGAGAGTCGATCGTGCAGAGGGCCGCGTCCACGGTGACGAGCCCCTCGTTCAGGAAGTTCCCCGGGATCCACGCCGTGGCGACGTACTCGCCCGGCCGTGAAGGCTCCCGCGAGCGCGGCCCCACGTCCATCGCGTTGAACGCGATCTGGCCGCCGGCGACGACCTTGATCTTGGGCAGGATCGGGGGACCGTCGCGCAAAACGCTGAAGACCATCTCGATGCCGACCGGCTCGCGCACGTCCGCGTAGTCCGCGGTCTCGCCGTCGGCACGCACCGAGCGCACCGAGTGCAGGCTGACGAGATCGTCTCCTGGCTCTTCCTCGGCCACCCACGTCTGGCTGGAGCTCGTTCCGGTCGCGGACTGGAGGTAGTGGGCTACGACCTCGGCGCTCGGTCCATCGCGGACGATTCGCCCCTCGTCCATCAACAGCACCCGATCGCAGAGCTGCGCGACCGACTGCACCTGGTGCGAGACGAAGACGACCGTGCGGCCGGTCGTGTTGATGTCCTCCATCCGCCCGAGGCAGCGGGCCTGGAACTCGGCGTCGCCGACGCTCAGCACCTCGTCCACGAGCATGATCTCCGGCTCGAAGTGCGCCGCGACCGAGAACGCGAGGCGGACGTGCATCCCGCTCGAGTAGCGCTTCACCGGGGTGTCGAGGAACCTCTCGACACCCGAGAATTCGGCGATCTCGGGCATCTTGGCCTGGATCTCGCGCCGCTTCATGCCGAGGATCGCCCCGTTCAGGAACACGTTCTCCCTTCCGGTGAGCTCAGGGTGGAAGCCTGTTCCCACCTCGAGCAGGCTGCCCACGCGCCCGCGGATCTCGGCGCGACCCTCGGTGGGCGTGGTGATCCGCGTCAGGATCTTGAGCAGCGTCGATTTCCCTGCGCCGTTCCGCCCGATGAGCCCGAGCGCCTTGCCTTCCTCGAGCTGGAACGAGACGTCGCGCAGTGCCCAGATCTCCTCGTAGCCGCGCCGGTGCTCCTGCCCCGTGAGCCGCTTCGCGGTATGAGACATCGACTCGCGAAGCGTGCCGTAGGCGGCCTGCAGCTCCCCGATGCGGTAGCGCTTGGAGAGGGCATCCGCCTCGATGGCGATGGCGACCATCAGTTGTTTCCCGGAGAGACCACTTAGATCGTGTCCGCGAAGCGCGGCTCGGACGAGCGAAACACCGCAAGGCCGCCGAAGAAGACGACGAGGGCGACGGCGACGCCGACCGCGGTCTGCCCCAGGTCGGGCGCGCTCGCGTCGAGCATCGCCCAGCGCCAGTTCGCGATCACCGCGGTCATCGGGTTGAACGCGAGGATCCACTGCCACTTGACGGGGATCTCCTCGACCGCGTACATGACGCCGGAGAGCAGCGGCAGCACCTGCAGGAAGACGGGGATCATGTAGCGGACGTCGCGGTACCTGACGTTGAGCGCCGAGAGCAGGAATCCCGCGCCGAGGGCGGTGATCAGGGCGAGCGCCATGGCGAATGGCGCGAGCAGGAGCTCAGGGCCGCCCGGCCAGGTCCCGTAGAGCCACATCAGGAAGATCAGCACCGGAAGCCCGACGATGAAGTCGATCATCGGGACGATGACCGCGGCCAGCGGTAGGAGCGCGCGCGGGAAGTACACCTTGGTGACCAGTTGCAGGTTCGCCGCGAGGCTCAAGCTCGACCCGGTGAGCGACGACGCGAAGTACTGCATCGGCAGCACGCCGGCGATCACGAGGCTCGGATATGGCACCTCTCCGGCCGGGAAGTTCGCGAACTTGCCGAACACGATGATGTAGACCGTCGCCGTGAAGACGGGCACGAGAATCGCCCACGCCACGCCGAGGAACGTCTGCTTGTAGCGGACGACGACATCGCGCCAGACGAGTGTCTGCAAGAGCTCGCGGTAATGCCAGAGCTCGCTGATGTCCAGGTGCGGCGCTCTCGACGCGGGCTTGATGACGAACGTTCTGTCGGATCGCGCATCCGGCTCGGCGGAGGGTCGTCCAGCCGTGGTAGGTGGGCTCGGTGCTTCGATCTTGCTCGTACTCACCTCGGCGATGCTAGCCAGTGACGTGGACCGAGCGCGTCAACCGGTCGGCGCAGGCTGGACCAGGAAGCCCGGCTGCTGATCGGCGAGACGAAGCCGATCGAGGTCCGCAAGTGAAACCGTGGTCGGGGTCGTGGCCCGGTACAGAACCAGCGTGTATGTCGGCTTCCGCTCCTCGGCGACGATCCGGAAGCCGGCCGGCGGGGGCGGTGGACCGGAGTCGAGCGCGGGCGGCTTCACGTGTCCTGCGATCGAGAACCCCTCCTCCGTCGCAAGGCCGACCGCGGCGATCTCCCGAACACGGAGAACATCACCGGAAGGCTCCTCGAGACCTGGTAGGTACGGCTCCCAGAGCTGGCGGCTCAGGAACGGCGTCACGACGATCGCGCGGGCTCCATTCGGTGAGTCGAGACGCTGGCCCGCCGAGCGCCAGTCCGTCCGTCCGTAGCGCTCGTCGAAAGAAACCGAAAACGTGATCGCCATGAGCAGCGCGCAAAGTGCGGCGCCGGCCGCCAGGCCGAGCCGGGTCGCGGCGTACCCGGTAGCGACGAAGATCGCGGCCGGAACGATGGCGAGGATCGCGTTTCGGACGGTGACGTAGTCGGCGCCCGCGAGCGCGAGGGCCACCGGAGCGCCGATCGAGACGATCGCGAGGCCGCCAGGCACGAGGGCGCGACGCCTCAGCTCCGGCGGAGCACGGGTCAGGAGCAGAACGAGCCCGACGACGAGCAGCGCAGCGGCAAGGGCGCTGCCCGCGATCTCCGCCGGGAAGCTGTAGCCGACCGCAAGTCCCTTCGGGACGCCCGCGGCTCTCATGTCGAGCGAGGCGTCCGCCACCGCCTCCCCCGCTCCACGCTGCTCGAGGAGAAGCGGCAGGTGGGCAACACCGACGGCCATCGGGAGCAAGACTGCGAGGGCTGCGAATCGGCGGGATCCGTGCCGGACGAGCAGCCAAGCCGCCTCGGGCACGATGAGAAAAAGGGCGAAGTAGTGCGTCGCAAGCGCAAGCGAGGCTGCGAGCGCCCAGCCCAGGAGATCCCACCCGCCGCCTCCGCGGAGGACGCGCCCGAAGAAGAGCACCGTGCACGCCGCCAGGAGCGCAAACAGGCTGTACGCGCGAGCCTCCTGTGCGTACCACACGAGGAACGGGTGGACGCTGACGAGTGCGGCGGCGATGACGCCGACGCGGCGCGAGACGAGAGCCGCGCCCGCGCCGTAGGCCACGGGGACGATCGCTGCGCCGACGAGCGCGGAGAGTGAGCGCAGGCCGATCTCTCCGAACCCTGCGAGCCGCGTCCAGGGCCACGCGAGAACGTAGTAGAGGAAGGGCGTGGCCTCGCTCTCCGGAATCGCGGTGAGCATGTCGCCGAAGCTCTGGTGAAGGAGCGACACCGTGACGAGCTCGTCGAGCCAGAAGCTCTGGCGATCGAGCGTTGCGAAGCGAACGAGCGCGCCGAGCGTCGTCAGCCCGGCGACGACCCGGGCGGCGTTGCGTGCCTGTCGCACCGGTACGCCTTCGCGAAGGGGTGTCAGTGCCTCAAGGCGACGTGCTCGCGATGGCGGAACGCTCCAGGTTCAACTCGCGTTCGAGCTCGCGAATGCCCACGACCGCCTCGAGCGCCCCGCTCCGCTCCGTCTCCTGCAGCAGCCACCAGTTGGGCCTCTGCGTATCCACGAGCGATGGATGCCAGAGATGGAGCACCGTGCCCGAGCTGCCCAGGTGACCGCAGCGAAGGCCCAGGCCGCGCAGGCGGATCGCGAGATCAACGTCCTCTTCGCCCCAGCCCTCGTAGCGCATGTCGTAGCCGTTCACTCGCTCGAAGTCCGCGGCGGTGACGAACAGGGGGGAATACGCGTTGCGGTCCGGGACGAACTCGGGAACGCTGAGGCGCCCTACCTTTCGGCGGTCGCGCGCCGTCAGCACCGCCATCCCGGAGTGGTGCCGGCGTTCGGGCAGCCAGCGAGCGACCGACCAGCGCTGGATGGGAAGCTCTTGCTCGAGCACCCGGCCGGTGAAGGCGGGCGAGAGGAGGAGCCGCCTTCCTACCGCAAACCACCCAGGTCGCGCCGCCGCGCGCGTCGCCCGCACGAAGTCACGGCGCGGCACACAGTCCCCGTCCAGGAACACGAGAGCGCCCGAATCGCGTGCAAGCGCGCCCAGATTGCGGGCCCGAGCGGCACGAAAGCCTTCGTCCGTGTGCCAGACGTGCGTGAGCCTTCGTCCGAATCGTCCTCCTTGCCAGGCCCTGACGACAGAGGCGGTCTCGGAACCGGAGCCGTCGTCGGCGACGACGACGTCGAAGTTCGTCTCCGACTGCTCGGAGAGAGCACGGAGCACCACATCGAGAGCCTCGGGCCACTCGTAGGTGCTGACGACGACGGTCAGCAGACCCTGGTTCGTCAGGCCATGCCCGCTTGAGCCCTGGCTCACGGGAACGATGCTAGACGACGCGGGCGCTAGAGAAAGGTGGATTCAACCCCTAGGCGCTTGCGACGGGTCTCCCCGGCGAGGGCGCCGAGCGCCGTCACGATGAACACGGGATAGAGCGGGAGCGCGAACTCGGGTGTCACGCCCTGGGAGGCCGCGTGGACGAGCAGCACGAGTCCCGCGGAGATCCAGAGCGCGACGACGACCCGCCAGTCTCGCGGCCGCCGGAAGACGAGCCCGACGAGTCCGAGGGCGAGCCAGAACGGGGGGCGGGGGAAACGTGGCGTGACGCGGTTCAGGAGTTCAGTGACGACGTCCACGCCCTCGCGTGCTGGGAGATCGGCATCCCAGGCCCGAACCTGACCGACGATCTCGCGATAGCGCGCCTGTCGCTCGGTGTCCGCCCAGACCAGCGAGGGGTCGTCGAGCGTGCACGAGTCGATGTAGTCGGACGCGCACCAGACGAAGCCGTACCGGACCCCTTCGACGAGCACGTGCGCCTGCGGGTTGGGGAGGGTTACGCCGTCCACGTCGAAGGTCGGTGGCGGCGCTTCCGGCGCCGTCTGCTCGCGCGGCCGAATTTCCTCTCTCAGCGGAACTTGCACGAGGAACTCCCAGTACGCGTCCGCCACCCCGCGGAGGTACGTTTCCGGATGCTGGCGGATCGCCTCGAGCGCGGGGTCGAACAGGACGTCGTAGTTTTCGTCCGTGCCGTAGACACGGTCGGAGACGGCGATCAGGCGCACGGTCTCGTAGTTCGACCCGTTCTCGAGGTACGCAGCCAGGGGAACGCGTAGAGCGGCATGGGGCTCCTGCGCCAGAACCTCGTCCTCGATCAGACGCGCAAGGCGTTGCGACGCCTCGCCGTTCTCCGGCGACACGGTCTTGTCCGCCAGGAAGACGCGTAGAAACGGCACCCAGGCGCGACCGCCGCGCGCGACCGTCGTGTCGTCGTAACGGATGCCGTTGGTCACCGCCCACGCCCCGATCAGCCCGACGGCCGCAACCGCTGCGGCCGCCGACCACGCGAGACGCCTCCTCCACGCCGTCGGGACGAGCAGTGGCAGTAGGACGATCGGCAGGAGGACCTGGTTCGCAGGCCGAATCAGGATGAGAACACCGATCCCCGCGCCGAGCGCCGCGAATCTGAACCCGGCTGGCCGCCGCAGCACCCGTGCGAGGCCGAGGGACCAGAGCGCGAGGCCGGTGGCGAATATCGCGTCGCTCGAGGCCTGGTGGTAGAGCGTCGCGTAGGCGGGATAGACGAGCAGGAGGAGCGCGCTCAGGAGCGCCGGCACGCGTCCGAACGTGAGCGCCGTCGCACTCCAGGCGACGATGGACACCGCATAGAGGACGCCGAGGACGACTTCGAGCAGGACCGCGCCGCCGATGTCCATCGGGACTCCGAGCACGAGCGGCGTGAGGGGCGTTCGGAAGAGCTGGAGCGAGTCCAGCGCTGGGTCGGAGTCGAACAGCTGCAGGTAGTAGGCGAGGTAGTCCCAGGAGTCGCGCCCCTTGGCGAGCGGCCAGCCCAGCGCGGCGAACCAGTAGCTGGCCGTCGCCAGGAGAAAGAGAGCGAGCGCCGCCTTCCGCGTCGGCACGAACGCCACGAGTCGATCCCACCAGGCGCGGCTCACGAGCGGAGACTCCGGCGGACGACGCGGCCGACCCGGGTGAGGACTCCACGCTCGAGCCGCCCCACCCGCGACTCCAGGCCTTCGATCCTCGCTCCGAGAGCGAGCGCGAAGTCGGATTCGTCGAGTGCGGTCGACTCGGCCGCGTACTGGGCGGCAGCGGAGACGTCCAGCCGGCCGAAGTCGTGAGAAGCGCCTTGTAACAGACTGTTACTAGGTGTTCCTCCGGCTCCCGGAGGTTCGGCGCCGTTGCTGAAGCCGAGCACGCGCAATCGGTCTCGGAGTCGCGTGTCGAGCGCGAGCGAGCCGTCTTCGAGGCCGCGCGCGAGCGCCGCGTCGTCCACGACGAGCGGCTCGTAGAACTGCTCGAGCCGGCCGGCGCGGTACGCCGCGTACGCCTCGGCCATGTGGTTCGGGATCCCCTTCTCGGCGTTCTTCTCGAGCGCGACGAACTGCGTCACGTACTTGCGAACCGAGTGCTCGAGGGAGCGCACCGGGAAATGGAGGACCTCGAGCGGATACCAGCCGCGCAGGGGGAGGAGACCCTGCCCGAAGGCTTCGTGGTTGCCGCGTCCGACACGGACGTCCGCGGCGGCGCGGTGGGCCGACTTGGAGTGCGTGCTCAGCGGGTGATGGTGGAAGGCGGGCGTGCACAGGCGCACGGTCATCCGCTCGGAGAGCGAGCGGCCGTCATCCGGCCGGGGGACGAAGTTCCGCCACGCCCCACGGACGACGCCGTAGCGCGGAGGTATCGCCGCCAGGACCTCGCCGAGACCCGCTCCCTGCGGCCACCAGAACTCGTCCGCATCCGTGTTCAGCACCCAGTCCGCGCCGAACTCCGTGGCGGCCAGGCGCGCCATCCGCGTCACCCATTCGCTCTGGCGGAGGTCCTCCCCCGGCTCGTGGATCAGGTGGAGTCGGCCTTCGCGCTCATAGCGCTCGAGGATCTCGGTCGTGCCGTCCTGCGAGCCGTTGTCGGTCGCGACGACGAGGTCCACGCCCGCGTCGAAGTGAAACGCGAGCTGCTCGTCGACGATGTCCGCCTCGTCGCGAACCAGCAGCGTCATGACCACCTTCATGGCGGAGAGACTAGGCGTCGATCCAGGCGACACGCTCGCCGAAGGCGAGGGAGTGCGGCCCGCGCCGCAGGCTTCGCGTCATGCCGAGCAGAGGCAGCTGCGTCCGGTACTCGCGAACCGCTCTCCACTTCGCGAGCCGCTCTCGTGCGCCGGCTGGCGCGGCACGGAACACGGGCCGAGCATCGAGCGCCTTCTCGGCCCACGACGGCACGCAAGGCTCGCCGTCCGTCCTGCGTCCGTATGGCTGCTCGACGTAGAGCCCGAGGCTGCAGCCCATGCGACTGCCCAACAACGCACGCCCGAGCCATTCGTGATCGGGATGGCCGAGCGGAAACCCGGGGAGGAGCAGTGCATCCACCCCTTTTGCCGCGGCAGAGATCGCATCCCGCACCGCCGTTTCGTCCCCGTGCCTTTCGTAGTCGATGCTCCCGAACGGAAGCCAGGTTGGCGTCGCACCGAGGATCGCGCACGCTGCAACATCCTCCGCGCGGCGGCCCACCGCGGCTCCTCCTTCGGTGACGAAGCCCGCCCGAGCGTCCCAGCCGCCCGCGGGCGCATCCGAGTCGGGATCGAGCGCGAACACGGTGAGGAGGTCGACGTGGGCCCCTCGCCGCGCCCACGACGCGATCGCGGCGCCCACCGAGAGCACGGCGTCGTCCGAGTGCGGCGAGACCACGACGACGCGCTTTCCGGGAAAGTCGTTCGGCACGAGCGCACTATGATCGCGGCCTTGGCCGGACAGGTGAGCTGGCGTGCGTTCGTCCCGGCCGGCGCGCGGCGCGGCCTTCGTCCGCTGCGGCGTGCCTATGTCGACTGGCGACGCCGCCGTCCGCCGGATCTCGGCGATCTGCGGCGCGTCACGCCGATCGACCCGAACTGGGGCTTCGAGCGGGGGACGCCGATCGATCGCGTGTATGTCGAGAGCTTCGTCGGTGGCCACGCGCCGGACATCCGCGGCCGCGTCCTCGAGATCGCCGCTCCCGATTACACGACCCGCTTCGGACGGGATGTCGAGAGCGTGGACATTCTCATGGCGACGGAGGGCAATCCGCAGGCGACGATCGTCGGAGATCTGACGAATGCGCCGCAGATCGCGGACGACTCCTTCGACTGTGCGATCGTCACGCAGACGCTGCAGTTCGTCTACGACGTGCGTGCCGCCTTTGCCACGCTCCATCGCATCCTCGCTCCCGACGGTGTCCTGCTCGCCACGGTTCCCGGGCTGACGAAGATCTCGCCGCCCGAGGACGAGGAGTGGGGCGAGTGGTGGCACTACACGTCGCGGTCGGCGCGAAGGCTCGCGGAAGAGGCGTTCGGGGAGGGCGCGGTCGGCGTGCGCTCGTACGGGAACGTGCTGTCGGCCGCGGGCTTTCTCTACGGGTTGGCCGCGTCGGATCTCCGCCCGGAGGAGCTCGACGCACACGACCGGCTGTACGAGGTGATAGTGGGGATCCGCGCGGTCAAGCGAAGCGCCACCTGAACGCGGAGTCCGGCTGAAGCCAGACCCGAGAGCTCACGGCGAGTCCCGCCTGAGAGCCCGCTTGGCCGTGCCGGAGAGCTTTCGGTAGACGCGCGCAGGCAGCCGCAGCTCCAGGGTCTGCAGACGGCGTTCGAGGGTGTCCAGCCGACGCTGGAGCCTGACGACGTCTGCCTCGCCGAGCACCGCGGCCTCGACGGCATACTCCGCGTCCTCGACGAGCGAGGGGAGCGGAAACTCGAGCGACTGGGCCTCGGACGGAAGCGCGTACTCCCGCGCTGATCCGCCGTTCGCCAGCAGGTTGCGAAGCGCGTCGCGGAGCCTCGTGTCCTCGACGAGCCTTCCCTGCGCGAGCCCCCGCTCGAGCTCGTCGTCCGAGAGCACGAGCGCGTCGTAGTACTCCGTAATCGTTCCGCTCTTCAGCGCCGCGAACATGTTCGCGTGGTACGCCGTGGGCGCGCGCGCGACGTACTTCTCGAACGCGGTCCCTTGAAGCGTCGCTTTCCGCTCGCACTGCTCGTACGAGCGCAGCGGGAAGTGGAAGACCTCGATCGGGTACCAGCCCCTGAGCGGAGCGAACGGGCTGTCGACCAGCGCGTGGTTCCCGCGCGTGACCTGGATCTCCGGATGTGCGCGGTGAACCACCTTGCGGATGGGCTTGAAGAGCGACGCTGGGTCGTTGATCGGCGCCAGCGCGGAGAAGCGGATGGTCATCCGCTCGGCGAAGCTCCCGGCACCTCCGTCCGGCGGCGGGCCGAAGGTGCGCAAGAACGCCCCGACGGTGCCGTAGCGCTCGGGTACCGCGGCCAGCACGTCGCGAAGCGAGGCTCCGCGCGGCCACCAGAACTCGTCGGCGTCCGAGTTGATCACCCAATCCGCTCCGAAATCGGTCGCAGCAAGACGCGCCATGCGCGTCACCCATTCGTTCTGGCGCAGGTCCTCCCCGGACTCGCGAAGCAGATGGACGTGACCCTCGCGCGCGTAGCGCTCGAGGACATCGGTCGTCCCGTCCTCGGAGCGGTTGTCGGTGGCGACGACGAAGTCGGCGCCCGCGTTCAGGTGGAAAGCGAGCCACGCTTCGATTACGTCCGCCTCGTCGCGGGCGAGCAGCGTCATGACGAGCTTCATCGCCGGGCCAGTCTATGCAGGCGTGAAAGCGGCGCCCGCTCGAGCGCCGCCAGCCGCTCCTCGAACGCGTCGACGCGGCGCTCGGCTCTGATGACACCGTCGATGTCGACGAGCGCCGCTGCCTCCGCCGCGTACGTCCCCTCCTCGCGAACGTCCGGACGTGGGAACGACAGCAGACTCTGAGCGCCCGTCTCGGGAAGCCGAAACGCTCCGTCCTCGGCTCGAAGCGTCCGGAGCGCATCCCTGAGGCGTGTGTCGACCGCCAGCGTCCCGTCGCTGGCCCCCCGCTCGAGCGCCTCCTCGGTCACGGCGAAAGACGCATAGAACTCCTCCAGTCGCCCGGTGCGTTTCGCTTCGACCAGCAGGAACTGGTGCAGCGTGGGCTCGTACCCGTCGGTCCGGAGCCACGCGCCCTCGCCTTTGCGCACGAGTTGGGAAACGGATCGGAACGAGAAGTGGAGCACTTCGATCGGGTGCCAGGCACGGATCGGATCCAGGCCGACACCGATGGCGTTGTGGTTCCCCGCCTCGACCGTGACCTGTGGGTCTCCCCGATGAGCCACCTTCTGGTGTGCGTGGAAGATCGTCGCCTTGTCCCCGGGGAAAGCGGGCGTCGCCAGGCGAACGGTCATGCGCTCGGAGAAGAACCCCGCGTCGTCGGGGCTCGGCAGAAAGTGCCGCCAGCACCCCCGAACCACGCCGAATCGGTCCGGCACCGTCCCGAGTACCTCCTTCAGGAAGCCGCCGCGCGGCCACCAGAACTCGTCAGCGTCGGTGTTCATCACCCAGTCCGCGCCGAAGTCCGTTGCTGCAAGCCTGGCCATGTGCGTCACCCACTCGCTCTGGCGCATCTGGTCGCTTGGCTCACTGATGAGGTGCAGGACTCCGGCGCGCTCGTACCGCTCCAGGATCTCGGTCGTCCCGTCCCGCGAGCCGTTGTCGGTTGCGATGACGAAGTCGACGCCCGCGTGCAGGTGGAATGCGATCTGCGCGTCGACGATGTCTGCCTCGTCGCGTACGAGCAGCGTCATGACGAGCTTCATGCAGCTTGGGTGCGCGTCCAGCCGGGCGAGCGCTGCCATGGCCGCCAGGTCGCGAGCGTCCGCTGCACGTCCGACCACCCGCCGAAGCCGCGTTCCTCCAGCTCTGCGTGGACGCGGTGTGCATCTGCTCGGAAGTCATAGCCCTCGCCGCGATCACCCATGTGCCGAACGCGAACGGCGTCAACGATCCCGAGCTCGCACCCCTCCAGGTGGAGCCGGTGCCACTCCAGCTCGAGCCCCCAGCCCATGCCCCGCTCCTCGGGGAACGGAACGATGCGGTCGCGCCAGCCCGGCCCGACGGCGAAGATCGGGCCGATCTCGACGAACGATGTCCTCCGCGCCACCGAGAGCCTGCGTGCGGCAGTGATGCCATGATCGAGCGTCTTGTCGCTGCGAGCCGGCTGTGCGAGATCCAGCTCCGCCCGCCCGCAGAACGAGACGAACGCGAGGAAGTCTCCCCGGTCGAACACGACGTCGTCGTCCGTCACGACGAGCCATCCCTCCAGACTTTCCGACCGGCGGAGAATCTCGTTCAAGAGCGGGAGCCGCGCTCCGGCGCCCGAACCGACGGTCACCCCCGCCAAGTCGTCGACGATCTCGTCCAACGCCCACCAGGCGACCGTCCACCCGCGCTCGAGCGCAGGTTCGGAGACGTCCCGAACGTAGCGGGCATTCCGCGCTCGATAGACGCCTACGAGCGAGACCGGGTCGGCGGGCGACGCCATCGCCGAAGGCTACTCCGCGGCAGGAGGATCATTCGACCTCACGAGCAGGAGGTCGCAGCGCTCCGGAGGGATCGCGTCGATGCGCGTCGGTGGCTCGATCCGAGCCGGGAAGTAGCCGTCGAGGTTGTATTCGTTGACGAGGCGGTACGGCATGAGGCGATGACGACGGCACAGCTCCTCGATGAACGCCGCCGGCTCCTCGACGCTCCACTCCGGGCTGAGCTCGACGATCACCGCCACCGGGGCGCCAGCGGCGAGGATGCGCTCGACGCCGCGCAGCGCCTCCACCTCGTAGCCTTCGACGTCGACCTTGATCATCCGCACGCGGTCGAACTCCTCGGCGGGCAGCCGCGACTCCGCGGCGCAGATCTCCACCTCGACCGGCGCGTACTCCTCGGCCGTGCCGGCATGCGGTGATTCGAGCAGCCGTGGGCTCAGGCTCGAGTTCCCGGACCTGCCCGCCGCCAGCTCGTAGAGGACGCCCGCGCCTTCGTCCGCTCCCGCCGCGACGTTCAGTGCAGTCACGTTCGCGACGGC
>Ga0208612_1000109_pt1 | contig 47404 bp, 39 predicted proteins | sample AntDryMetagUQ889_FD_188089 | JGI IMG/M metagenome (GOLD analysis project Ga0208612, IMG submission 188089) | Polar desert microbial communities from Antarctic Dry Valleys - UQ889 (SPAdes) | ecosystem: Environmental > Terrestrial > Soil > Desert | place: Antarctic Dry Valleys | collected 2008-12-31 | reverse complement strand
CCGGCGGCCAGGTGCGCGAGCGCACGCCAGTGGGAACGATCACGGAGCCGCGGCGCGCGGCCCCGGCGCGCATCGACGAGCTCTCCGGCGAAGAGGCGCGGCTGCTGGGCGACCTGTTCGCGGTGATCGAGGAGCACGCCTCCGAGGCTGCCGTGGCGATCGACCGCGACGCGGTCGCTGAGGCCTTCGTGTTCTCGTGCCGCCACCACGCCGACCAGCGGCGCAGGTCGGGCGAGGACTTCATCACCCACCCCGTCGGCGTCGCGAAGATCTGCGCCGGCATGCGGCTGGACACCGAGACGCTGTGCGCGTCGCTGCTGCACGACACGGTCGAGGACACGTCGGCGTCGCTGGACGAGGTCGCCGAGCACTTCGGCGAGGAGGTCGCCTCGCTGGTCGACGGCGTGACAAAGCTCACGGGGATCACCTTCCAGTCGCGCGACGAGGCCCAGGCCGAGAACTACCGCAAGATGATGGTCGCGATGGCCTCCGACATCAGGGTGATCCTGATCAAGCTGGCCGACCGCCTCCACAACATGCGCACGCTCTCCGCGCTGCCCAAGCAGAAGCAGATCGACAAGGCCAAGGAGACGCTCGACATCTACGGCCCGATCGCCCACCGCCTGGGGATCCACGCGATCAAGTGGGAGCTCGAGGACCTCGCCTTCACCACGCTGCACCCGCGCAAGTTCCAGGAGATCCGGGCGCTGGTCGCCCAGCAGCGCGAGGAGCGCGAGCGCTACGTCGAGAAGGCCGGCTCCTACCTGCTCAAGGAGCTCGAGGCGCTCGGGATCGAGGCCGAGATCTCCGGGCGCGCCAAGCACTTCTACTCGATCTACTCGAAGATGACCAAGAAGGGCCGCGAGTTCAACGAGATCTACGACCTGACCGCGATGCGCGTGATCGTCGACTCGGTGAAGGACTGTTACGGCGCGGTGGGGGTGATCCACTCGCTGTGGAAGCCGCTCCCCGGTCGGTTCAAGGACATGATCGCGATGCCCAAGTTCAACATGTACCAGTCGCTGCACACCACGGTGATCGGGCCGGAGGGGCGCCCGCTGGAGATCCAGATCCGCACGCGCGAGATGCACGACATGGCCGAGTACGGGGTCGCGGCGCACTGGATCTACAAGGAGGCCGGGGACCGCGCTGCCGGTCCCGCGGCCGAGGGCGACGAGAAGCTCAGGTGGCTGCGGCGCCTGCTCGAGGCCCAGCAGGACGTCGAGGACTCCGGGGACTTCGTCGAGCGCCTCAAGGTGGACCTCTTCGAGGACGAGGTGTTCGTCTTCACACCCAAGGGCGAGGTGAAGTCGCTGGCCGCCGGCGCCACGCCGCTGGACTTCGCCTACGAGGTCCACACCGACGTCGGCCACCGCTGCGTGGGGGCGAAGGTGAACGGCAAGATGGTGCCGCTCTCCTACAAGCTCCAGTCCGGTGACATCGTCGAGGTGCTCACCTCGAAGCGCGAGCGCGGGCCCTCGCGCGACTGGCTCTCGCTGGTCAAGACGACCCGCGCGCGCAACAAGATCAAGCAGTGGTTCAAGGCCGAGACGCGCAAGGACACCGAGCACGCTGGCCGCGAGATGCTCCAGGACCACCTCAAGAAACAGGGGCTGCCGGCGCAGAGGGTGGTCGGCTCGCCGCTGGTCGCCCACGTGATCCGCGAGATGGGCTTCCGCAAGGCCGACGACTTCTACATCGCGATGGGCGCCGGCAAGATCTCGCCCAAGGTCGTCGTTGCGAAGGTGATGCAGCGCCTCAAGCAGGGCGACTCCGCCGCCGAGGAGCCGACGGCGGGCGACATCCTCACGACGGGTCGCAAGCAGCGCCGCCCGGAGTCCTCCTCCTCGCAGTTCGGGATCCGCGTGGAGGGCATCGACGACGTGATGCTGCGCCTGGCCAAGTGCTGCCGGCCGGTTCCGGGCGACCCGATCGTCGGCTACATCTCGCTGGGACGCGGGATCACGATCCACCGCGACGACTGTCCCAACGCGCGCGCCCTGCGCAAGGATCCCGAGCGCTTCACGCCGGTGGCCTGGGACGGCGAGGGCAAGACCGCCTTCCGGGTCGAGATCCACGTCGACGCCTGGGATCGCCACCGGCTGCTCGAGGACCTCTCGCGGACTTTCGCGGAGACCGGGATCAACATCCTCGAGGCACGCTGCATCGTCTCCGACCAGATGGTCAAGAACTCGTTCGTGGTCGAGGTCGGAGACGCCAAGGGCATCGACGGCGCGATCAGCCGCCTGCGCAACATCGACGCGGTCTTCGACGCCTACCGCGTCACGCCGGGCGCCGGCTAGCCCGCTCGCCACGGCCCGGTTGGGCCCGGACAGCCGCTGTTACCCTCGCTCGCCGATGTCCGCGGGAGCCTACGTCGCCGGGCTGGCGTTCCTCACCGCCACCCTCGGTTTGGCCGGCGCCGCCGCGGAGGTCGTGCTGCGCCGCCGGCTCGATCATCTGGCGGGTCTCGTCCGCCTCCTCGCCCGCGCGGTCCTGATCACCTGCGCGGTGACCGCGGCGCACCTGGTACCGGGGGTGATCGGCGCGCTGGGGCGCGAGACGGTCCTGCTTGCGGCGCTGGTCATGCTGCTCGCCGCGAGCAGGCTCCCGCCCGCAGCCGTTAACGATTCCGAGGCTCCCGCGGTCAACCGCGAAACGGCTCCGGACCCCGAGCAGTGGACGAGCCGGATTGCCTGGGGCGTGGCGGCCGTGGCGGCCGGGGCCGCCGCGGCCTTCGTGGTCGCCGAGCTCCTGGACACCGCCTCCAAGCCCTTGACCGCCCCCGACATGGTCTCGTTCGACCTGCCGATCGTCGCCGGCTGGATGCGCTCGGGCAGCGTGTGGACGATCACCGAGCTCTTCCCCCTGCAGACGCACGGGACCTATCCCCACAACGCCCACGTCCTGCTGCTCGCCGCGATGCTGCCGTTCGACAACGACACGCTCGTGCGCCTGGTCGCGTATCCGTTCCTCGCGCTGGCCGCGCTGTCGGTCTACGCGCTGACGATCGAGCTGCGTGTTCCGCGTCCCACGGCGATCGCCTTCGCCGCCCTGCTGGTCGCGATACCAGTCGTCGCCACCTCGGTCGAGTACGCCCCCCTCGACACGATCGCCGCGGGAATGTTCGCGGCGGGCATCCTGTTCCTGGTGCGCCATGCGCGCACCGGGCGCACCACGGAGCTGGTGCTGGCCGGCCTCGGCCTCGGGTTCGCCTTCGGCGCGAAGTGGTACGACACCACGGCCGTGGCCGCGGTCGTCTCGATCTGGGCGATCGCCAACCTCGCCACCCTGCGGCGCGTGGCGCCCGTCCTGCGCCACTTGGGCCTGCTGGCCGCCGTCATCGCCGGCGCCGGCGGCTTCTGGCTGGTGCGCAACCTCGTAGAGGCCGGCAACCCCCTCTACCCCCAGCCGGTCACCGTCTTCGGGATCACGCTCTTCGACGCCCCGCGCGATGTCCTGCGCGAGCTGGCCGGCTTCACGATCGCCGACTACCTTGGCGACTGGAGCGTGTGGCGGATGTACATCGCGCCGGCCTTCCGGACCTCGTTCGGGCTGGGCGGCGCGCTGGTGATGTCCGCCGCGCTGGTGGCGCCGTTTCTGATCGGCGGTCTGCGACGCGGCCGGCCGCCCGGCGGACATCGTCGCGTGCTCGGGCTGGCGCTGATGGCGCTCGCGCTGCTGGCGGTCTACCTGGTCACACCGTTCACGGCGTTCGGGTTCGAGGGCCGGCCGGCGCTGACCTCGGCGAACACCCGCTACCTGATCCCGGGGCTCACGGTGGCGGTGCCCGTGGCCGCCTGGACAGCTGCACGGGGCGGGTGGATCGGGTCTGCGCTGCACGTGCTCGCGCTGCTCGCGGTGCTCCTGGGCGTGCGCGAGTCGATCCGGCTGCTGTCGCCGGGAGCGCCGGCGATCGCGCTGGGCGCCGGCGTCGTGATCGTGGTGGGCGCCGCGGCATGGCTGTGCTCGAGCGGCCGCATCGCGATGCCGAGAGCCGGCGCGGCGGCGGGGATCGCGCTGGGGGCCGCGATCCTTGCCGTCGGCGGGTACGCCATACAGCGCGCGATCAACGACGACCGCTACGCCGGCGAGGACCCGACGTACGCCTGGGTGCAGAGGCATGCGCCGCGCGGCACCGAGATCGGCCTGGCGGGCAGCTATGACTTCAGCGGCGTCTCGCCGGCCTGGCCGCTGTACGGCCCGCGCATCGGCAACAGGGTCTCCTACGTCGGACCGCTGGATGGCGGGCACCTGAGCCAGTACCAGATGCGCGAGGCCTGGGCGCGCACGCTCCGCCACCGGGGCTACGACCTGGTACTGGTGGCGCGGGCGCGTTCCGCGCTGCCGACGCGGGCGGACGAGCCCCGCTGGGCTCGGCTCGAGGCGCTGCTGCCGGTGGCGCGGAGCCCGCGCTTCGACCTCTACCGCGTGCCCGCCCGCCCGGCGCAGGAGCGGGGCCGTGTCGGCGACTGACTACGTCCTCGGCGCGGCCGACCTGGCGGTCGTCCTGGCCGCGAGCGGGCTCGCGGCGCGATTGCTGGTGCGTCGCCGCCTCGACCACCTGGTGGGCGCGACCCGCCTCACCGCAGCGGCGCTGCTGGCCACGCTGGGCGTCGTCGCCACGCACGTCCTGCCGGCCGCGCTGGGAGTGCTCAGCCGCGAAGCGGTGCTCGCCGCCGTGGCCCTGTGGCTGCTCGGCGCCTGGCGGCTTTCCTCAACCGCGCCGCGGACCAGCTCACCGGCCCCGGCGCCGCAGCGGCCGACCGATCGGACCTCGTGGGCGCTCGCTGCCGTCGGGCTCGCGGGCTTCGGCTCGGGCGCAGTCGCCGCACTGGGGCGCCGGCTGACCGACGCGAGCACCGGAATCGACATGGTCAACATCCACCTGCCGCAGGTCGCCCGGTGGATCCAGCGGGGGACGCTGTGGGACATCAACCAGTTCGTTCCCGGCCTGGCGCACGGCAACTACCCCAACAACGGGGACGTCGTGCTGCTGGCGGTGGTGCTTCCGTGGCGCAACGACTTCCTCGTGCCGGCGAGCATGCTCCCGTTCCTGGCCCTGACCATGCTCGCGGTCTACGCGCTGGCGCGCGAGCTGCGCGCGCCGGGCGCGGCGGCGCTGCTGGCGGCGACGTGCGTCGCCTGCGTCCCGATCGTCGCCGAGACCGCGGTCCTTCACGCGCTGCCCGATCCGGTCTTCACCGCGACCTTCGCCTCCGGGGTGCTCTTCCTGGTCAGGCACGCACGGACCGGGGAGACGTCGGACCTCGTCCTCGCCGGCCTCGGGCTGGGGCTGGCCTTCGGGGCCAAGTGGTATGGCGTCTCGGCGACCGCGACGGTGCTGGTCGTGTGGGCCGTAGCCCGCCTGGCGGGCCGCTGCCGGGCGGCACGGCTGCCCGCCGATGGCGGCGTGCTCGTCGGCCTGATCGTGGCCTGCGGCGGGATCTGGCTGGTGCGCAACGTCGTCCTGTCCGGCAATCCCGTCTTCCCGCTGAGGATCGCTCCGTTCGGAGTCACGATCTTCGACGCCCCGCACGACGCGATTCGCGATCGCGAGGGCTTCGCGATCGCCGGCTACGTGGACGATCCGTCGGTCTGGTGGCACCAGCTGCTTCCCACCTACTGGGAGTTCGTGAGCCTGCCGGGGGCCTTGCTGGTGCTTGCGGGACCGGTCGCCGCGGCGGTGGTCCTGACCGCCCGTCGCCGCCGCGCCGGACGTGCTGCGGACGAGGCCGACGGCCGGCGCATCCTCGCCCTCGCGGCGTGCGCTGCCGTCCTGGTCGTCGTCTACACGATCACTCCCTACTCGGCGCAGGGCCGCCTCTACCTGCCGGTCTTCGCTGGCCCCAACACCCGCTACCTGGTTCCCGCGCTGCTCGTGCTCGCGCCGCTCGGCGCCTGGCTGATGGGTGTCGTGGCCGATCGCCGCCTGCGGCTGGGGGTCGAGGTCGCGGCGCTGGTCGCGATCGCGGTCGGGACACGCCGGGCCTTCCCCGAGGTCCCAGCCTCCGAGATCGTGCTCGTGGCGGTGGCGCTGGGGGCCCTGGCCGGAGGGGTGCTGGCGATTCGCCGCCTGGCCGCGCGCGTTCCGCGCACAGTGCAGCGGATCGCTGTCGCCGCTTGCGCGCTGGTGGCGGCAGCGGGCTGCGTGGGCGCGGGGTACGCGGTCGAGGAGCGCTTCAACCAGCACCGCTACCGCGACATCGATGCGACGTTCGACGTCGTCCAGCGCGACGGCTCGCCACCGCGCCGGATCGCCCTGGCGGGCAATTGGAGCCAGGGAGTGGGCCCGCCCTTCCCGATGTTCGGCCCGCGGCTGCGCAACGAGGTGGAGTTCGCCGGCCCGTGGCAGCGCGAGATGCTGCGCTCCTACCGGGACGCACGGTCGTTTGCGGCCGCCGTGCGCCGCGGTGCCTACGACCTGCTCGTGGTGGGGCGCGGCTTCCTGGCGGCGCCGGGCCGCCCGCCCGCGCTGGAGATCGCCGAGGAAGGCTGGGCCCGGGCAGCCGGGCTCGTGCAGGTGGCCCAGAGCGACACGCTCACGCTCTACCGGGCCAGGCCCTAGCTCAACTCCGGCGCCGTTCGAGCGCCGGCTCGAGGGGTCGGCGGCCGGATGCTGGTGGCGCACTGCCGCCGCCGCGGTCAGCTGACGACGGCCAGGCCGCCGGGGACGATCCCGTAGGTCGCCTCGGTGACCTCCCCGATGTAGTCGCCGTCGACCTGGAGGCGCACTGTGCGCCCGTCGATCGCGCGGACGCGTACGGAGTCGGCGGCGTGGAAGCCGTGCACCTGGCGGTGCTCGGCGATCCGGGACCGGCGCGAGAACGTGCGCCAGATCACCGTCGGCATGTCGAGCGGGTTGGCGCGCTGGAGCACGACGCCGGCCAGCGTCCCGCTCTTCAGCGTCGTGCGCTCCGCGAACTCGATCGGGCGGCGGTTGAAGAACGTGTAGGGAGTGCCGTTCTGGATGATCGCGGTCACACCCTCGACGGTCTCCCCGCCGACCTCGACGGCGATCCGGGGCGGCCGGATCAGGTAGCGCCGGGTGAAGGTGGTGATCGCCGCGTAGGTGAAGTAGTACTCGCCCAGCCGCGCCTTCAGTCCGGGGCGCGAGTCGACGCGTTTGACGACGCTGGCGTCGAGTCCGACCCCGGAGGAGAAGGCGAAGTGCCGGTCGTTGACGCGTGCCAGGTCGACACGGCGCGGGCGCCAGTCGTCGGCCATGCGCAGCATGTACTCGGTGGCGTCGACGATCTCCGGCGGAATGCCCAGCAGGCGGCAGTAGACGTTGGTCGCTCCGCCGGGCAGGCACGACAGCGGGGTGTCGGAGCCGGCGAGTCCATTGACGGCCTCGTTCACCGTCCCGTCGCCGCCGAAGGCGACCACCACGTCGTAGCCCTCGTGGGCGGCCTCGCGGGAGAGCTCGGTCGCGTGCCCCTGGCCCTCCGTGTCGACGGCCTCGACCTCGTAGCGGCCGCGCAGCGCGTAGACCACCAGGTTGCGCAGCCGGTCGGACACCGTCGTCGCGTACGGGTTGACGATGATCAGCATCCGCTTGGCGGGGGCGCGGGTGGCCGGCTCCTGCTCGGCGGCAAGACGTTCGAGGATGTCCAGGGCGGCGGGCACGGGCGGGGTCTAGAACACCGCGCCCTGGGAGCTGTTACCTCCGCACCGGCCAGGGCCTGCCGGTTCTCCGTTACGCGGCACGGCGACGGGCGAGGACGATGCAGAACTGCGGCAGGGGGCTTTCGGCTCGTTCGATCTCCATCCCGGCAGCCGACACCGTCTCGCGGAGGCGCTCCAGCTCGACCGCGGAACCCAGCCAGCGCGGGTCCTCCTGACCGCGCGGTGCCCGTCCAGCCAGCGCGCGCAACCGCCTGGCCGCCCGTCGTTGCCTCGGCACGCGGTGGATTCTCGGGTCCGTCGAAACCTGGAAGGCCGCCCAGCCGGCGGGACGCAGGACCCTGCCCATCTCCCGCACGTAGCCAAGCGTGATTGCCGGGTCCGGGATGTGCTGGAACACGACGTGCGAGATGCAGCAGTCGACAGAGGCGTCGGCGATGGGCGCCAGCGTGGCGCCGTCGCCATGCAGCCAGCGCACGTTGGGGAGGTGGGCGTTGAGGCTCCTCGCCTGCGTGAGCATCTCCCCCGAGACGTCGATCGCCAGCACCTCGGCGGCCTGCTCGGCGAGGACGCGCGTCAGCCGGCCGACGCCGCAACCGATGTCGACGACGACGTCTTCCGGGTCGACCGCCACCCCGAGGAGCTCGAGCATGTATTTGAGATCGGCTCGGCCGCGGGCCCAGAAGCTCGCCTCGTCGGGGCGAGCGTAGTCGAGCCGATCATCGACGAAGAAGAGCGCGTTCTCCCGCGCGCGTGCGTCCCAGAAGCGCTGCATGTCCGAGGCGCTCACCGGGGCAACGCTACTAAGCTGCCGCCGTGCCCGGCGCGAGCGTGATCGTCCCGGCCCGCGACGCCGCGGCGACGATCGGACGCACGCTCGCGGGGCTCGCGCGCCAGGCTCCTTCCGGCAGCATGGAGGTGATCGTGGTCGACGACGGCTCGACCGACGCCACTGCAGCGATCGCGGGAGCGGCGGCCGTCCAGCCCACCGTGGTCGAGGGGCGCGGCGAAGGACCGGCGAGGGCGCGCAATCTCGGTGTCCGCGCGGCGAGCGCTCCGGTGCTCGCGTTCCTCGACGCCGACTGCGATCCGCAGCCGGGCTGGCTGGATGCCGGGCTGCGCGCGCTCGAGGAGGCCGACCTGGTCCAGGGCGCAGTTCGCCCGCCTCCCCGCGCCGCGCCGGGGCCCTTCGACCGCACGCTGTGGGTGAACTGCGAGAGCGGTCTCTACGAGACTGCCAACCTGTTCGTCCGGCGCGAGACCTTCGACGCCGTCGGCGGGTTTGAGAGCTGGCTGCGGCCGCGCTCGGGCATCGAGCTGGGGGAGGACATCCTGTTCGGCTGGCGCGCCCGGCGCGCCGGCGCCCGAACGGCGTTTGCGGCCGACGCGGTGGCCCACCATGCGGTCTTCGGGCGTGGGCCGCACGACTACGTCGCCGAGCGCGCGCGGCTGCGCTTCTTCCCGGCGATCGCGGCGCGCGTGCCCGAGCTGCGCGAGCAGTTCTTCTTCCGCCGCGTCTTCCTGTCCTCGCGCAGCGCCGCCTTCGACCTCGCGCTGGCCGCTGCCGGCGCGGCACTCGCCGGGCGTCGGCCCGCGGCCGCGGCCGCCGCGGCCCCCTACGCCTTCCTGCTCGCGCGCCACTCGCGCCGCGCCGGGCGGCGCCGCTGGGCCGCGGTTGCGCTGGCCGATCTGGCCGCCGACGCCGTCGGCGCTGCCGCGCTCGCCGTCGGGAGCGTGCGCCACCGCTCGCCGCTGCTGTGACCTACAGCCAGCCGCGCCGGCGGAAATAGCCGAGCATCCCGGCCAGCAGGAGGACCATCGCGGTGATGATCACCCAGAACGCGGTGATCCCGCCCTCGCCGGGCACGCGCACGTTCATGCCGAAGATCGAGGCGATCAGCGTCAGCGGCAGGATCACCACGCTGAAGGCGGTGAGCACCCGCAGGACGTCGTTGACGCGGTGTGAGAGCACCGACTCGTTGGTGTGCTCGAGCGCCTCGACGGTCTCCTTGTAGCCCTCGAGCATCTGCCAGATCCGCTCGGAGGCGTCGTTGATGTCGTCGAAGTAGATGTCGAGGTCGTCGGCCATGTAGCGCTGCTTGGTGCGCTCGAGGTCCCCGAGCACCGCGCGCTGAGGCCGGACGATCTTGCGGAAGTTGATGATCTCCTGCTTGACGTTGGAGATGTCGCGCACGACCTCGGTGGAGCGTCCGGCGAAGATGTCGTTCTCGATGCGCTCGAGCTTGTTGCCCATCTTGCGCAGCATCGGGAAGGAGGCGTCGACTCCCGTGTCGACGATCTTGTAGAGCAGGAAGCCCGCCCCCTGGGAGAAGTGGCGCTCGCGCTCCTCCTCGTTGGAGCGGCACAGCTCGAAGAGGTACTCGATCGGGTCGACCGGCTCGTCGGGGAGCGTGATGACGTAGTCGGGGCCGATGAAGAAGTCGACCTCGGCCGCGTTCAGGCGCCCGACGTTCTTGTCGTAGCGGGGGAAGTGCAGCACGAGGAACAGGTAGCCGTCGTAGGCGTCGATCTTCGGCCGCTGGTTGCGCGAGAAGACGTCCTCGTAGTCGAGCGGGTGGAAGTCGAAGTGCTCCTCGATCCACGCGCGGTCGATCGCGCGTGGGCGCTCGATGTTGATCCATCGAAGCCCCTCGGCCTCGACGATCTCGACGTTGGGCGTCTCCGGCTCAGCCGGGCGCGGGACGACCTGGCCGCGCGCGCGCGCGGCTCTCCCAAACCGTGGCTTCGGCAGGCTGGGCATGGCTACTTCGCGGGTCGTCGGAGGTCATCGTGGTCACCGGAGTCGTGCGATCCAGTCTACCGGCGGGGCAGGCGGCCTCCAAAGCGCTGCACGCCGGCGTGCGGCGGGTGGCACGGGCCGCGCGGGGGGCGAGCCGCTTGAACGTCCGCGACGCCCGGCTATACTGCCGCACCACATAGCTGTACGCATCCAGAGGGGTGGAGGGACTGGCCCTACGAAGCCCCGGCAACCATTCCGCCGTCACCGGCGGGAACGGTGCCAAATCCTGCAGGCTCCAAACTAGGCCTGGGAGATGTGGTCGGAAGGCTTCTGGAACCTCTGTCCACACCCTATGGCGGAGGTTTCTTTCATGACTGGGACAAGCACCACCCAGAGGAAGAGTCGGATAGATGCGCTGCGCTGCAAGGAGTGCCTGACCGAGTACGCACTCGAGGCCCGCTATGTCTGCGAGCGCTGCTTCGGGCCGCTGGAGGTCTCCTACCGCCCCGAGCCGCTGGGCGACGTGGAGGAGATCAAGCGCCGGATCCAGGGAGGTCCGCAGAACATCTGGCGCTATGCGGACTTCCTCCCGCTGGAGGGGCCGCCGCCCGGATCCTCCACCCGCCGCTCGTCGCGGGTCGGCCTGCCGACGGGGTGCACCCCGCTGGTGCGCGCCGATCGCCTCGCCGAGCGCCTGGGCCTGGGCGAGGTCTGGGTCAAGAACGACACTGCCAACCCGACGCACTCCTTCAAGGATCGCGTCGTGTCGGTGGCCCTGGCCCGCGCGCGCGAGTTGGACTTCGAGGTGGTGGCGTGCGCCTCCACGGGCAACCTGGCCAACGCGGTGGCCGCGCACGCGGCCGCGGCGGGCATCGACTCCTACGTCTTCGTGCCGGCCGACCTCGAGGAGCAGAAGATCCTCGCGACCGGGATCTACGGGACCAACCTCGTCGCCGTGCGGGGCAACTACGACGACGTCAACCGGCTGTGCACGGAGATCTCCTCGGAGCACCCGTGGGCCTTCGTCAACGTCAACCTGCGCCCGTACTACTCGGAGGGCTCCAAGACGCTGGCCTTCGAGACCGCCGAGCAGCTGGGCTGGCGCCTGCCCGACCGGGTCGTCTCGCCGATCGCCTCGGGCTCCCTGTTCACCAAGCTCGCGCGCGGCTTCGAGGAGTGGATCGAGCTCGGGCTCGTCCAGGGCGACGTCCCGGTCTTCCACGGCGCCCAGGCGGCCGGCTGCTCGCCGGTCGCGCAGGCGTTCGCCGAGGGCCGGGAGACGTGCCGGCCCGTCAAGCCGGACACGATCGCCAAGTCCCTGGCCATCGGCAACCCCGCCGACGGCCCCTACGCGCTGGAGCTGGCGCGCAAGAGCGGGGGCGGGATCGACTCCGTGACCGACGACGAGATCCGGGCGGGGGTCAAGCTCCTGGCCGAGACGACCGGCATCTTCACCGAGACCGCGGGGGGCGTCACCACCGCGGTCCTGGCCAAGCTGGCCCAGCGCGGTGAGATCGACGCCGGCGAGAGCATCGTCGTCTACATCACCGGCGACGGGCTCAAGACGCTCGACGTGGCACGCGACACGTTCACCGCGCACGAGGTGGAGCCGACGCTCGCCTCGTTCGCGGCCACCGTACCGGCCCCAGGCGCAGACCGCGAGGCGACGATCTGATGGCGGTGACGGTGAAGATCCCCGCGCAGCTGCGCGCCGCGACGGACGGCCAGTCCGAGGCGGAGGGCGGGGGGGAGACCGTCGGGGAGGTCCTCGACAGCCTGTTCGAGCAGTTCGCCGACCTGCGCGAGCGCATCTGCGAGGACGGCGACCTGCGGCGCTTCGTCAACGTCTACGTCGCCGGCGAGGACATCCGGTTCCTCTCCGGGCTGGACACGAAGGTCTCCGACGGCGACGAGGTGACCATCCTGCCCGCGGTCGCGGGCGGGTAGGGCTCGCCGGCAGCCGCGCGCCGTGCCCGAGCGGCCCACGGTCTCGGTGATCGTCCCGTTCGCCGGCGAGGAGGCGCAGCTCGACGCGGTCCTGGAGCGACTCGCCCGCCTGGAGCGCCGGCTCGGCGACGAGCTGCTCGTCGTAGACAACCGCGCCGGCGCACAGGCGCGGGCGGATCGGCGCGGCCCTGTGCTGATCGTGACCGCCGGCGCCGTCGCCGCGCCCGGGTTCGCCCGCAACGAGGGTGCGCGGCGCTCCACCGGCGACTGGCTGGTGCTGCTCGACGCCGACACGGACCCCGCTCCCGGCCTGCTCGACGCCTACTTCGACCCCCTTCCCGCGCCCGACGTCGGCCTGCTGGCGGGCGCGCTGCAGGACCGCTACGTCACGCCCACGCCGGTGGCGCGCTATGTCGTCGCCCGCCGGATGATGGACCAGGCCACCACGCTCACGCAGGCGCGGCCCTTCGCCCAGACCGCCAACTGCGCCGTGCGCCGAACCGCCTTCGAGCAGGTGGGAGGCTTCGACGCGACGGCGCGCGCCGGCGAGGACGCCGATCTCACCTGGCGCCTGGCGGCCGCCGGCTGGCGCCTGGACACGCGGCCGCGGGCGACGGCCGCCCACCAGGCCCGCGAGAGCCTCGTCGGCCTGCTTGGCCAGATGGCTGTGCACGGAGCCGGTGCGGCGTGGCTCGACCGCCGCTACGCGGGCGCCTTCCCCGCCCCGGGCGCGCGAGCGCTCGCCGGACGCCTGCGCCACTACGGGCGGCTGGGCGTGCGCGCCGCGCGCGCGGGGAGGTGGGAGGAGGCGCGCTTCGCGCTGCTCGATCTGCTGACGCTCTACGCCTTCGATGCGGGGCGCCTGCGCAGCAACCGGACGCGCGAGCGCGGCAACGCGCCGCCCAACTGAATCATCACGCGGGTGGTTCGGCTAGCCTCCTGCCAGCCCTACAGGAGAAGCGCGAATTGACTGAACACCCACGTCGGGGGGCCGGGGGAGAACCGGCGGACGCAGGGAGGAGTCCCGTCGCGAGGATCGCGGCGGCGGCGGCGATCGCGCTCGCGGTCGGCGGCCTGCTGCTCGTGCTGCTCTCCTCCAGCGAGCCCTACACCGTCAAGGCGCGCTTCCAGAGTGCCGCGCAGGTGGTCAAGGGCAACCTCGTGCAGACCGCGGGGCGGGGCATCGGGACCGTCGAGATGGTCGAGCTAACGGACGACGGCCAGGCGGAGCTGACGCTCAAGATCGACGACGAGGACATCGCGCCCCTGCGCCAGGGCACGCAGGCGACGCTGCGCATCGCGTCGCTCTCTGGCGTCGCCAACCGCTACGTCGACCTCGCGCTCGGGCCCGCCGGGCGGCCCGAGATCCCCGACGGCGGGGTGATCGAGCGCAAGGACACGACCACCAATGTCGACCTCGACCAGCTCTTCGCGCTCTTCGACGGCAAGACCCGTAAGGGGCTGCAGGACGTGATCCGCGGGTCCGCGGCGTCCTACGCCGGCCGCGGGACGCAGGCCAATGCGGGCTGGCGCTACCTCAACCCCTCGCTGCTGGCCACGCAGCGGTTCTTCGCCGAGCTCTCGCGCGACGAGCAGCTGCTCCAGCGCTTCGTGGTCGAGTCCTCGCGCCTGGTGACCGACCTCGCCGATCGCCGCGACGACCTCGCCAAGCTGATCGACCAGCTCGCGATCGCGACGGGGGCGATCGGCCGCGAGCGCGTCGCGCTGGCCCGCGCGATCTCCGAGCTGCCGCCGTTCATGCGCCGCGCCAACAGCACGTTCGTGAACCTCCGCGCGACGCTCGACGACCTCGACCCGCTGGTTGCGGAGTCCAAGCCCGTGGCGCGGCGCCTGCGGCCCGTGCTGCGCCAGCTGCGCTTCTTCGCCCGGGACGCGCGCCCGACGATCCGCGACCTGGCCACGCTCGTGCGCAAGGAGGGCCCGCACAACGACCTCCTGGAGCTGTCCGAGAGCGTGCCGCCGTTCCGCGACATCACGATCGGCCCCGTCCAGGCCAACGGGCGCACGCGCCGGGGATCGTTCGCCGAGTCGACGGAGTCGCTCAAGCACCAGACCCCGCACCTGGCCTTCCAGCGCCCCTACTTCGTCGACTTCACCGGCTGGCTTGACGACTTCAGCCACTCTGGCCTCTACGACGCCAACGGCAGCGCCTCGCGAATCGCGACCAGCGTGAACGCCTACCAGGCGATCAACAGCCAGGCGGGGATCGTGCTCGAGCCGATCGCCCCGCAGCTGCGCGACCAGGTCTTCAGGCAGATCGCCTCGGTGGGGCAGACCAACCGCTGCCCGGGCTCCGTCGAGCGCCCGGCGGATGACGGGTCCAACCCGTTCCGGCCCACCGAGGACTACAACTGCGACCCGAGTCAGGTGCCGCTGGGGCCATGAGGCGCCTCCTCCTGATCGCGCTCACGCTGGCCGGCGCGGCGATCGCCGTCCCGACGGTCGTGCTGGCCGAGAACGAGTCCGACGAGCAGAAGTTCACCGTCGAGCTGGACAACGCGTTCGGGCTGATCGAGGGCGCCGACGTCAAGGTCGCAGGCGTGCGCGCGGGCAAGATCTCGGCGATGAGGCTCGACACGCGCAAGTACCGCGCGCTGATCGACATCAACATCACCGAGAAGGGCTTCGGCTCGCTGCGCTCGGACGTGTTCTGCGAGTCGCGCCCGCAGTCGCTGATCGGCGAGTACTACCTCGACTGCCTGCCGGGCACGAACAAGAAGGTGCTCAAGTCCGGCAGCACGATCCCTGTCGAGCGGACGGGCTCGACGGTGCCGGTCGACCTGGTCAACAACATCATGCGCCGGCCGTTCCGCGAGCGCTTCTCGATCCTGCTCTCGGAGCTCGGCGTGACGTTCGCCGCCCGCGGCAGCGAGCTCAACGAGACGATCCGCCGCGCCAACCCGGCGCTGCGCGAGACCGACCGCGTGCTGGCGATCCTCGCCCAGCAGCGCAACGTGATCCGCGACCTGATCAAGAACGCGGACACCGTGCTGGTCGAGCTCTCCAACAACCGCCGTGACGTCTCGCGCTTCATCCAGGAGGCGCGCGACACCTCCAAGGCCTCCTCGGAGCGCGCCCCCGACATCGCGCGCCAGTTCCGGCGGCTGCCGACCTTCCTGCGCGAGCTGCGCCTGACGATGGGCGAGCTCGGCCACGTCGCCGACGCGCAGATCCCGGCGCTGCGCAACCTCAACAGGTCCGCTCCGCATCTGACCGCGTTCTTCAACACGCTGGGGCCGTTCGCCGACGCCTCGCGGCCATCCTTCCGCACGCTGGCCGTTGCGGCCCGTGCCGGCCGGCCCGCGCTGGACGCGGCCAACCCGCGCATCTCCGAGCTGCGCCAGTTCGCCGCGCAGGCTCCCGAGCTCGCGACAAACCTCACCTACGTGCTCGAGGACCTCGACGATCCCGACCGCACGGTCGAGCAGGATCCCCGCGCGCCGGCCGGGCAGCGAGGCTACAGCGGACTCCAGGCGATCCTGCAGTACGTCTTCAACCAGTCCCAGGCGATCAACCTCTTCGACGCCAACGGCTACATGCTCAAGGCCAGCCCGTTCGTCGACCGCGACTGCGCCAACTACACGAACGCCGAGCAGGCCCGTAACCCGGCGACCGAGCGCTGCCGCGCCAAGCTCGGGCCCAACCAGCCGGGGATCAACCAGCCCGATCCCAGCTACGGCTCGCCCAGCGGCCCCACTGCCGCGTCGGCCGCGCGGGCGCGGGCCAGCGCGCAGGACGCGCAGATCCTCGAGCGCAGCCGCGACGCCGCCGGGCCGGCGCCCACTGCAGGCTCCTCGCAGTCCGCGCCCAGCCCTGCGCGCCGGCGGGCCCCCAAGTCCGTCGCCGACACGCTCGGCGCCGTCCTCGGCGGAAGGCTCCCGTCGGCCCCGCTGCCCGGCGGCGTCGTGCCCCAGGGGACAGCTCCCCGCACCGCCGACCCGGCCGGGGGACCCGAGGCCGGCCTCCTCGACTTCCTCCTCGCGCCATGAGCCGCCGCCAGTCATCGCGCTCGATCGTGGCCAACCCCGTCCTGGTCGGCGCGGTCACCACGCTGGTCGTCGTGATCGCGGTGTTCCTCGCCTACAACGCCAACAACGGCCTGCCCTTCGTCCCCACGCGCCAGCTCAAGGTGGAGCTGCCGAACGGAGCGGCGCTGCTGCCCGGCAACGACGTGCGCGCCGGCGGGTTTCGCATCGGCATCGTCGAGGACATGAAGCCCGTCCGGCTCGACTCGGGCGTCGTCGGCGCCGAGGCGGTCCTCAAGATCGACAAGAAGGTCGGCGAGATCCCGCGCGACTCCATCGTGACGATCCGCCCGCGCTCCGTGCTGGGCCTCAAGTACGTCGAGATCGCGCGCGGGCGCTCGGAGGAGACCTTCAAGGAGGGCGACACGCTGCCGGTCTCCCAGTCCAAGCTCCCCGTCGAGCTAGACCAGCTCTACAACATCTTCGACAAGCCCACGCGCGACGCCTCGCAGGAGAACCTGCGCGGCTTCGGCAACACCCTCACCGGCCGCGGGGTATCCCTGAACCGCACGATCGAGGAGTTCCCGCGCTTCCTCACCCACCTCGAGCCGGTGATGAGCACGCTCGGCAACCCCTCCACCGGCCTGGGCACGTTCTTCAAGGAGCTCGGCGACGCCGCGCGCGTCGTGGCCCCGGTGGCGCAGCGCTACTCGCATTCGTTCACGGCGGGCGCCGACACCTTCGAGGCGTGGTCGCGATCCCCCGAGTCGCTGAAGGAGACGATCAGCCGCTCGGTGCCCTCGCTCGACGCGGGGATCCGCTCCTTCCCCGTCCAGCGGCCGTTCCTGCGCGACTTCGCGCGCTTCTCGCGCGCGCTCTCGCGCGCCGCCGCCGAGCTGCCGCGCACGCTGCCGCGGATCACGCCGACGCTGCGGATCGGGATCCCGGTTCTCCGCCGCACGCCGCCCGTGAACCTCGAGCTGGCGAAGACCTTCACGTCGATGGAGGAGCTCTTCGAGTCGCCGGGCACCGGCCAGGCGCTGCGCGGCCTGGTCGCCACCGCCAACACGCTCAACCCGACGCTGCGCTTCGTCGGTCCCTACATCACCGTCTGCAACTACTTCAACTACGCCTGGACGAACACCGCCGACCACCTCACCGAGCCCGATCCGACAGGCACCTCCCAGCGCACGCTGCTCAACCAGGCCCCACGCCAGGACAACTCGCCCGGCTCGCTCGGCGCTGCGCGGCCCGCCAACGGCGAGAACGTGATCTCGGGCACGCCCGCCCACCTGCACGTCAACCTCTACACCGCCGCGGTCGACCGGCAGGGCAACGCCGACTGCGAGTCCGGCCAGCGCGGGTACGTCCGGCGCCTGAACACCTTCGGCGACCCGCGCAACAACATCGTCACCGACCCGCACATCCCCGGCAACCAGGGACCGACCTTCACCGGGCGCGCGCGCGTGCTGCCGGGACAGACGTTCAGCCGCGCGCCGACGCAGGGCCCCCCGATGCTGCCGGAGTTCGACCCATGAGAAACGCACCCGGACAGGGCAAGTCGGTGACGGCCGGGATCGTGACGATCGTGCTGATCGCGCTGGTCTCCTACTTCGGCTTCACGAAGTCCAACCCGTTCGCCGAGCACTTCGAGATCAAGGCGGCCTTCAAGACGTCCAACGACCTCAAGGCCAAGTCCCCGGTGCGCATCGCCGGCGTAAAGATCGGCCTCGTCGACAAGGTGGAGGCGCTGCCCGACGGCGGCTCGCTGGTCACGATGCGGATCGACGACCGCTCGATCCCGATCCGCCGCGATGCGCGGATGAAGGTGCGGCCGCGGATCTTCCTCGAGGGCAACTACTTCGTCGACGTGAGCCCCGGCTCCCCGTCGGCTCCCCCGCTCGCGGAGGGTGGCGTGATCCCGGTCCAGCAGACGGCGGCCCCGGTCCAGTTCGGCCAGGTGCTGGCCGCGTTGCAGAGCGACACGCGCCGGGACCTGCAGATCGTCCTGCAGGAGTACGGGAAGGGGCTCTCCGGCAAGGGAGGGGAGGGCTACAACCGCTCGATCCAGTACTGGGAGCCGGCGTTCAAGAACTCGGCGATCGTCAACGAGGCGTCGCTGGGGATCGCCGAGCACGACCTGTCGGGCTACATCGAGGGCGCCGGCGCCGTCGCCGCGGCGTTCGACCGCGATCCCGAGGCGCTGAAGAGCCTCGTCACCGACTTCGCCGAGACGGCCGAGGCGCTCGCGGTGGAGGGCGACAACCTCTCGCGCGCGATCGCCGAGCTGCCGAGCACGCTGATCGTCGGCCGCCGCGCGCTGCTGTCGCTCAACCGCGCCTTCCCGCCCTTCCGCCGCTTCATCGCGGCGATGCGCCCGGCCGTGCGCTCCTCGCGCCCGGCGCTCGACGCGACGCTCCCGTTCCTGATCCAGGCGCGCGGGCTCGTCTCCGGGCCGGAGCTGCGCGGGCTCGTCGCCGACCTGCGCCCGACCGTCCCGTCCCTGGTCGAGCTCAACGAGGGCGGCGTCGCCTTCCAGCAGCAGGTCCGCCTGCTGTCCTCGTGCCAGAACACCGTGGTCCTGCCGTGGCAGGACACGACGATCCAGGACGAGGCCCACCCGCCCAGCGGCCCGATCTACCAGGAGGGCGTCAAGTGGCTGCCGGGGATCGCGGGCGAGAGCCGCTCCTTCGACGCCAACGGCCAGTACGTCAAGACCTACGCGGCCGCCGCCAACTACGCCTACGCGCTGGGCGACACGCGCAACTTCCTCACCGGGATCCCGCTGCAGGGCGTCAACCCGCCGCGCAAGGCGGACGGGCGGCCGCCGCTGCGCGGCGACGTCCCGTGCGAGACCCAGGAGGGGCCCGACATGCGGTCCAACCCCTCCCAGCCGCCGCCGGTGATCGCGGTCAACCAGACCAGCCCGGCGGCGAGGGCGCTAAACGACAAGTCGAAGCTGGCCGCGAGCAGGTGGCTCGCGAAGCAGATGAAGACGCTCGGGATCCGCGGGAGGGTCGCCGGGCTTGCGGAGGCCGAGCGCAAGGCCGCGCGCAGTGACAGCACGGCGGGCGCCAAGGCGGCGGGCGCCAAGGCGCCACCGGGCGGCACCGCGACCAAGCCGGCACCCGAGGGGAGCGGGCGATGAAGCGCGCGATCCTCGATCACCGCAAGGACTTCGTCGCGATCCTCGGGCTGGTGCTGATCGCCACCGCCGTCGCGGGCTACGTGCTGGAAAACCAGCGCCTGCGCTTCCCGTTCATCGAGGACAAGCCGTTCATCCTCAAGGCGGAGTTCGAGACGGCCCAGGCGGTCACCCCTGGCCAGGGCCAGACGGTGCGCGTGTCCGGGATCCGCGTCGGCGACATCGGCAAGGTCGAGCTGCGCAAGACGGGCCGCGCGGTGATCACGATGGAGCTCGACAAGAAGTACGAAAGGCTCGTGCACACCGACGCGAGCGCGTTCCTGCGCCCCAAGACAGGGCTCAAGGACATGTTCATCGAGCTCAACCCGGGCCGCCACGAGCTGCCGGTGGCCAAGGCCGGTTGGGTGATGCCGATCCGCAGCACGCTCCCCGACGTCAACCCGGACGAGTTCCTCTCCGCGCTCGACGACGACACGCGCGACTACCTCAAGCTGCTGCTCAACGGCGCCGCACGCGGACTGAAGGGTCGCGGGAACGACCTGCGCGAGGTCCTCGCCCGGTTCGAGCCGACCTACCGCGACATCGCCGCCGTCACGACGCAGGTCGCCCTGCGCCGGCGCGAGCTGCGGCGCTTGATCAACTCGCTCAACCAGCTCAACGGCGAGCTGGCCAGCAAGGACGACGACCTGGCCGAGCTGATCAAGACCTCGTCCGTCGTGTTCCGCGCCTTCGCCTCGGAGTCGGCCAACGTGTCGGGGACGATCCGCGAGCTGCCGACCGCGCTGATCCAGACGCGGCGCACACTGGCCAAGGTCGACACGATGGCGCGACTGCTCGGCCCGACCTCGACGAAGCTGATCCCGGTCGCCGGGGCGCTCACGCGCGCCAACGTCGCAACGATTCCGTTCGCGCGCGAGACCGCCCCGCTGCTGCGGAACGACATCCGCCCGTTCGTGCGCGCGGCGCGCCCGGTGGTGCGCAACCTGCAGCCGGCCGCGGCCGACCTCGTCAAGGCCGAGCCCTACCTGACACGCTCCTTTGTGGTGCTCAACCACCTCTTCAACATGCTCGGCTACAACCGGGGAGGCCGCGAGGGCCCCGACGACCCCAACCGCGACGAGGGCTACCTCTTCTACCTCGGCTGGGTGGCGCACCAGTCGGTCAACATCTTCTCCTCCTCCGACGCGCACGGCCCCGGCCGCACCCTGACCGCGGGCGGCAACTGCGGGATCATCCGCGGCACCTCGCAGTCCATCCCCGGCGGCGAGTTCCTGCTGGGGACGGCCGGCGTCCTCACCGATCCCCGCGTGTGCGGAGCGGGACAGCCCTAGGCGGACCTATGCAGAAGCAAGCCCCCTCATTCGCCCGCGTCCTCACGATGACGCTGTTCGCGTTCTCGTGCTTCGGGCTGCTGCTGTTCCTGTGGCTGTCCTTCGGCGGGGCGACGCCGCTCAAGCCCAAGGGCTACCGCTTCGACGTCGGGTTCCGCGAGGCGACCCAGCTCGCGATCGAGGCCGACGTCCGCGTGGCCGGCGTGCCGGTAGGGAAGGTGCGCGCCAAGCGGCTCGACCCGGCCGGCGATCGCACGATCGCCACGATCGAGCTCGAGCGCCGCTACGCGCCGATCCGCGAGAACGCGCGCGCGACCCTGCGCCAGAAGACGCTGCTGGGGGAGACCTACGTCGAGCTGACCACGGGGACGCAGGCCTCGCGGACGCTGCCGGAGGGCACGCGGCTGCCCAACCGCCAGGTCAAGGACAGCGTCGAGCTCGACGAGATCCTCAACGCGCTCGACCCGTTCACCCGCCAGGCCTTCCGCACGTGGCAGCAGAGCCTGGCCGTGGCCGTGAAGGGGAGGGGGCAGGACCTCAACGACACCCTCGGCAACCTGCCGGAGTTCGTCGTCGAGGGAGGCGACCTGCTCCAGCTCCTGGACGAGCAGAGGCAGTCGCTCGGACTCCTGGTCCGCAACACCGGCGTGGTGTTCGGGGCGCTGACCGAGCGCGAGGGCCAGCTCCGCAACCTGGTCGTCAACACGGACGACGTCTTCACCGCGATCGCCTCCGAGCGTGAGGCCTTCGCGGAGATCTGGCGCGTCTTCCCGACCTTCCTGGACGAGTCGCGCCTCACCTACGACCGCCTGCGCCGCTTCTCGATCACCACGCGGCCGCTGTTCCGGGACCTCACGCCGGCGATCGAGGACCTCAGCCCGACGCTGCGCGCCGTCGGCGACTTCGCGCCCGACCTGCGCCGCTTCTTCATCAACCTCGACCCGCTGCTGACCTCCTCGCTGCGCACGCTGCCCCAGCTGCGCGAGGTCTTCGACGGCCTGCGCCCGCTGCTGACCGAGCTGGGCCCGTGGCTGCAGCAGATCAACCCGATCCTCGAGTGGATCGGCCACCACCAGGCCACGCTGAGCGACATCTTCGCCAACCTGGGGGTGGCGACGGCCGCCAAGACGCTGCCTGGCAACCCGGAGTCTCCGGGCCACTACCTGCGCCAGTTCGGGGCAACCGGCACCGAGACCGCGGCGATCCACACCCGGCGCCTGAGCTCCAACCGCGGCAACGCCTACTTCAACCCGCTCGGCGTCGCCGGCCCCGACGGCGCGCGCTCGTTCATCCTGCCGTCCTTCGACTGCAACAACTCCGGCGGCGACAAGGCCGCCGACAGCACGCCCGCCTGCCGCACGCAGCAGCCCTACATCTTCAAGGACTCGCGGCTGCGCTTCCCGCACATCAACGCCAGCAGCTACGCGGAGCCCTAGGCCCCGGGGTACCGGGCGCCGGGCGCGGCCGGGGCCGCGGCGACGGGGGCGCTAGCCTGCCCAGCCCCAGGTTGCGAACTTGATCGTCAGGAAGCAGAGCATCAGCGCGAAGGCCACCACCAGCACCAAGAAGCGCCGCCCCGTGGCCTTGACCGCCAGCCACATGTGCAGCGGGAAGAGCACCGCAAGGAACCGCGGGAAGGACATCAGCGGGTGCTCGGGCCACGGCGACGACAGCGGCGGAATGAGCGCGACCAGGAAGTAGGCGCCGTAGGCTGGGGGGAAGCGCCGCACCAGCCCGACGGCGGCGACCGCGGCCAGCACGAGCGAGCCGAACAAGGCGAGCTTCGCCACCGGCGACTCGAAGGTGTCGCGGCTTCCCGTGAAGAGCTCCCCGGCCGCCGCGACGGTCTCGGGGATCGCGTACCAGACGGCGCTCAGCGGGCCGTGGAACCCGCGGCTCCAGAAGGTCTGCACGTGCCAGGTGGAGAGCGGGTCGTCGAAGCGCACAGCGGTGTGGACGGAGTAGGCGAGCAGGCCGAGCGGGACCAGCAGCAGCCACAGCAGCTCGCGGCCGGGGGCGAACCGCGGCCGCCAGCCGCGCGACGGCGGGAGGTCGGCGCAGTCGGCGCGCGGCCCGTAGAGGTAGAGCAGCGCGATCGGGAGCGCGATCAGCACGCCGGTGTTGCGCGTCGCCGAGCACAGCGCGCCGAGCGCGCAGGCGGTCGCCCAGCGCCCCTGGCGCGCGGCGTAGAACGCTCCGGCGGTCAGCGCCAGGAAAAGCGCCTCGGAGTAGAAGGCCGAGAAGAAGACCGCGCTGGGGAAGAAAGCGAGCAGGTAGACGGTGCGCCGGGCGGCCTCGTCGCCCAGCTCGAGCACGGCGAGCCGGTGCACGAGGATCAGGCCGACCGCGAACGCAGCCAGCGAAACGAGCGCCCCGCCCAGCATCAGCGAACCGGTGATCCACCCGACCGCGCGCGCCGCGAACGGGTAGAGCGGGAAGAAGGCGGTGAGCGACTCCTCCTCGTAGCCGTGGGCGGCGATCCGCTGGTAGTGCACGGCGTCCCAGCGCGAGATCACCGATGCCACGGCGTCTGCGACGCGGCCGAGGTGGGGCACGCGGGGATCGCTGGCGCCGTGGATCAGGAAGGCCGCGGCTCCCACGCAGACGACTAGCGCACGCGAGGCGACCAGCGCGAGAAGCGCGTCGCGCTGCTTGGCGAGACCTCGCACGCGTGAGGTGGTGGGCGTGTCCATCGGCGGGGCCGGTGAGCCTAGTGACCGGTGACGCCGCGGCATGGAGGCGATACCGTTGCCGCCGTGAACGACCTGACTCCATCCGGCGGGCGAAGGCTCACGCGCCGCGCGCGCGAGGAGCGCGCCTACCGCCTGGTCCTGGCCGGCGGCGCCGCGGGTGCGCTGGCGGTGGTGGGCCTCGTGCTCGCCGTCATCGGGGTGATCGGGTTCGCGCTGCCGGTGCTCGCGGCGATCGTCGCGGCCGTGTGCGCGATGGTTTTCCGGCGCACCGTGTCGCACTGACGTCAGCGCCTGTCTGGCGCCGTCGGCGATGAAGGGCGCGCGACGATGACCGGTAGGACGGGAGGCCCGGACGACCGCACGGCGTGCCTTCCACGTTGAACGCAGCCATGACGAGGCCGTAGGGTTGGACGATGCTCTCGTTCCGGACCCGGCGCGGGACCGCCGTGCTCGTCGTCGTTGGTGTGGCCTTGGGCGGTGGAGCGGCGCTCGCGGCCACCAGCGTCACTTCGACCGACAACGCGTCGGCTCCTGACGGAGGGTCCGGGGATCCGGAGTCCGCTCGCGCTGCCGCGAGCGGCACCGCGGCCGGCGAGGACGAGCTGTCGAGTCGGGCGGCCGGTGGTGCGGGCGGTGCCGGTGGTGCGGGTGGCGCGGGTGGTGCGGGTGGTGCGGGCGGCGCCCCCGGTCAGCCCGGAGAGCCCGGAGCTCCCGGCAGTCCAGGCGCGCCCGGTGCACCAGGAATCTCCACCGAGAGCGCCGGCACGCCGGGCCTGCCGGGCGCGGGTGGCGGAGGCGGCGGTGGAGGAGGCGGTCTGCGCGGCGGCCACGGAGGCGGCGGAGGCGGAGGAGGCGGCGGGCCCGGCGGCGGCAACGGCGGCCGCGGCGGCGACGGTGCTTCCGGCGCCTGCAGCTCCAACTACAGCGGCTGCGTACCGACGGGCCGGGCCACGGTGAGCTGCACGGAGCTGCCGGGACCGGTACGGGTGCTCGGCACGGACGTCTACGGACTGGATCCCGACGCGGACGGCACCGCCTGCGAGTGAGCGCGCCCGGCAGGATTTGAACCTGCGACCTCTCGCTCCGGAGGCGAGCGCTCTATCCACTGAGCTACGGGCGCCTGCGGAATCAGCTTACCGCTAGCGTCTCGGCCCGCCGTGCTGCTGGCGATCGTCTCGGACACGCACATGCCGAGGGGCGCCCGAGCCCTTCCGGAGGCCTGCGCGCGCCACTGCGAGGACGCCGATCTGATCCTCCACGCAGGAGACTTCATGCGCGCGGCGGTGCTGCGCGAGCTGGAGGTGCTCGCTCCCGTGGCCGCTGTGTTCGGGAACATGGACGACGCCGAGCTGCGCTCCCTGCTGCCCGAGGAGCGGATCGTCGAGGCGGCGGGGGCGCGGATCGCGATGGTGCACGACGCGGGGCCCGCGCGCGGTCGCCTGGAGCGCCTGCGTCGTCGCTTCCCCGCGGCAGATGCCGCCGTGTTCGGACATTCCCACCTCCCGCTGCACGAGCGTGGCGTCGATGGGTTTCAGATCTTCAACCCCGGCAGCCCGACCGAGCGCCGGCGCTCGCCGCGCCACACGATGGGCATCGCGCACATCCGTGACGGGGAGGTGCGCTTCGAGCTGATCGCGCTCGACGACCCGTCCGCCGCGTCCGGGAAGCCCGGTCGCCCGGCGCCCCCGCACTAAGCTCGCTCGATGGACCTTTCGCTCTTCTTCGCCGGGACCGCCGGCTCGGTGCCGACCGCCCGCCGCGGGCTTCCGGCGCTGCTCGTGCGCCGCGGCGGGGACCGGCTGCTGTTTGACTGCGGGGAGGGCACGCAGCGCCAGCTCGTGCGCTCCACGGGGCTGCCCGAGCTCGACGCCGTGTTCGTCACGCACTTCCACGCCGACCACTGGCTGGGTCTGCCGGGGATGCTCAAGACCTTCGACCTGCGCGGTCGCGAGCGGCCGCTCACGGTCCACGGTCCGCCCGGCCTGGCCGACATGCTCGGCGCCCTGCGGCGCGTCTACGGCCGGCTGTCCTACGGGCTCGAGCTGGTGGAGCTCGAGCCGGGCGAGAGCGTGCGGCGCGAGGGCTACTCGGTCGCCGCCTTCGCGGTGCGCCACCGGATGCCCGCCTACGGCTACGCGCTGTGGGAGGAGCAGCGTCCCGGGCGCTTCGACGCGGGCCTGGCGGAGCGCCTCGGCGTCGCCCCGGGACCCGACTTCGGGCGCCTCCAGCGGGGCGAGACGGTGGGGGAGGTGACGCCCGAGCAGGTCATCGGTCCCGCACGGCCGGGGCGCAAGGTGGTGATCTCCGGCGACACGGCGCCGTGCGAGGCGCTGGCCGTCGCCGCGCACGAGGCCGACGTCCTGGTCCACGAGGCCACCTTCGCCGACGAGGAGATCGAGCGCGCCGAGAAGACGGGGCACACGACGGCCGGGCAGGCGGCGCGGATCGCGCTCGGGGCCGGGGTGCGGCTGCTCGCGCTGACGCACCTCTCCACGCGCTACGCCGGGCGCGAGCTGCGCGACGAGGCGCGCGCCGTCTTCGCGCAGACGGTGCTGCCGCGCGACTTCGACTCGATCGAGGTGCCGCTGGCCGAGCGCGGCAAGCCCGCACTGGTGCGCTGGGAGGGCGAGGCGGCGCCCGCATGAGGGGGCGGAGCGACCGCCTCGCCCTAGCGCTCGCCGCCTCGCTGGGCGCGCTGGCTGGCGTGCTGGCGACGCTGGCGCTGGGTGGGGGGGCCTCCAACGACGTCACCACGGTGACGGTCGCGCCGCGGCCGCCCGAGGACGCCACGCTCGTGGCCAAGACCGCCGTCCCCGCCGTCAGCGGCGAGCGCCTCGACGTCGCCAAGGACCGGGTGCGCCGCGCCGGCTTCCTGGTCGAGCTCGAGGGCGGCGGCGTCCTCGGCGTGGTCCGCGACCGCAACTGGGAGGTCACCAGCCAGGACCCCGTCGCCGGGCAGGTGCTGCAGACCGGCTCGACGGTGCGCCTGCGGATCGAGCGCCGCTGAGCCGGAGAGCGCCTCGGCCGGCGCGCTCGTTCGCGTCGATGCGCGCTGCTAGGCTGATCGAGGCGGTTCCTTTAACCCGGTCCCGAGAGGCCAGGAAGGAGCACGATGAGCGAAGGCAAGGTCGTCCTCGACCGCGACGACGTGCGCCGCACGCTGGTGCGGATCGCGCACGAGATCGTGGAGAACAACCCGCAGCGGCGGATCGCGCTGGTGGGCATCCATCGCCGCGGCGCCCATCTGGCCAGCCGGCTGCATCGCCTGGTCGGCGAGCTGACCGGTGAGGAGGTCGCGCTCGGCGACCTCGACATCTCCTTCTACCGAGACGACGTGTCACACCGCGAGGCGCCGTCGGCGCCGGTCGTCCACGCGTCGCACCTCGACTTCGGGCTCGAAGGGACCACGGTGGTCGTCGTCGACGACGTGCTGTTCACGGGGCGCACGGTCCGCGCGGCCGTGGAGGCGCTCTTCGACTACGGCCGTCCCGACCGCGTGCAGCTCGCCGTGCTCGCCGACCGCGGCCATCGCGAGCTGCCGATCCGGCCCGACTACGTGGGCAAGAACCTGCCCACGGCGCTGGGCGAGCGCGTCAACGTCCACGTCGAGGAGCTCGACGGGGTGGACGAGGTCACCGTCTCTCAACAGATCGAGGAGGCACTGGTCACATGAGGCACCTGCTCTCCATCTCCGACCTCGACCGCGCCGACATCGAGCGGATCCTCGATCGCGCCGCATCGTTCGCCGAGGTCTCCGGCCGCGAGATCAAGAAGGTCCCCACGCTGCGCGGGCGCACCGTGGTCAACCTCTTCTACGAGGCCTCGACACGCACGTCCTCCTCGTTCGAGCTCGCGGCCAAGCGCCTCTCCGCCGACGTCGTCTCGGTGCGTTCGACGGGCTCCTCGGTCGACAAGGGCGAGTCGCTCAAGGACACGATCCAGACCCTTACGGCCTATGACCCGGCGGCGATCGTGATCCGCTCGCCTCACGTCGGCGCCGCCGACCTGGTCGCGCGCTGGAGCCGCGCGGCAGTCGTCAACGCAGGGGACGGCAAGCACGAGCACCCGACCCAGGCGCTGCTGGACGTCTACACGCTGCGCTCGCGGCTGCCGGCGCTGGACGGGGCGTCCATCTGGATCGTCGGCGACGTGCTGCACTCGCGTGTCGCGCGCTCGAACATCCTCGCCTTCCAGCGGATGGGCGCGCAGGTGACGGTCTGCGGTCCGCCCACGCTGATCCCGCGCGGGATCGAGTCGCTGGGCTGCGAGGTCACCTACACGCTCGAGCGCGTCGCGGAGGCCGACGTGGTCTATGCGCTGAGGATGCAGCGCGAGCGCATGCGCGAGGCCTTCGTGCCGTCGCTGCGCGAGTACGCGACGCGCTACCAGATCAACGCGGCGCGACTGCGGCCGGGACAGGTGCTGATGCACCCCGGTCCCGTCAACCGCGGCCTCGAGCTGGCCGCCGACGTGATCGACTCGCCCCAGGCGACGATCACCGCGCAGGTCGAGGCCGGGGTGGTGGTGCGGATGGCAGTCCTCTACGAGCTCCTCGCCGGCGCGCATCCGGCCGTTCCGGACGCGCCCGAGCCGGTGGGCGCCGCCGAGACCGCCGAGGCCCGGGCGTGACCTCGGCGCTCACGCATGCCCGCGGCCCGGCGGAGGACCTGCTGATCCGCGGCGCCCACGTAATGGACCCCGGCCAGGGGATCGACGGGCTCCACGACGTCCTCGTGCGCGACGGCCGGATAGCGGAGGTGGGCGAGCGCGGATCGCCGGCGCTCCCCGGCGGCGCGGGCGAGGTGGATGGCGCGGGGCGCCATCTATTCCCCGGCTTCGTCGATCCCCACGTGCACCTGCGCACGCCCGGGCAGGAGCACAAGGAGGATCTCGCGACCGGCACCCGCGCGGCCGCCGCCGGGGGCTTCTGCGCCGTGATCGCGATGCCCAACACCGATCCGACGGTGGACGCCGCCTCGATCCTCGGGTCCCTGCGCGAGATCGCGGCGCGGGAGGCGCGCGTCCCGGTCGGCTTCCTGGCCGCGATCACGCGCGGCCTCGCCGGGAGCGAGCTGACCGAGATGGCCGAGCTGCGCGACGCCGGCGCGCTGGGCTTCACCGACGACGGCCGTCCGGTGACCAGCGCCGGCCTGCTGCGCCGCGCGCTCCAGTACCAGCGGCTCAGCGGCGGGGTGATCGCCCTGCACGAGGAGGACCCGTCGCTGTCGGGCGACGGAGCGATGCACGAGGGCGATGTCTCGGCGCTGCTGGGGATGGCGGGGATCCCGTCGGTGTCCGAGTCGACGATGATCGCCCGCGACGCCGCGCTGGCCGGCTACGAGGAGGCGCGCATACACGTCCAGCACCTCTCCTGCGTGGAGTCGGTGGAGGCGGTGCGCGCGGCCAAGGCCGCCGGGGTCGCGATCACCGCGGAGGCCTCGCCCCACCACCTCACGCTGACCGACGAGTCGCTGCGGGAGTCGCTGGACACGCGCCTGAAGATGAACCCTCCGCTGCGCACCGAGCGCGACCGGCGCGCGCTGGTCGCCGGCCTGGCGGACGGGACCATCGACTGCGTAGCGACCGACCACGCGCCGCACGCGCGCGAGGATAAGGAGGTCCCGTTCGAGGAGGCGCCGATGGGGACGACAGGCCTCGAGACGGCGTTCGCCGCGCTGCACACCAACCTCGTTGTCGCCGGCGAGCTGGACCTCGCGACGCTGATCGCGCGAATGACGACCGGCGGCGCGCTCTTCGGCCTTCCGGTGCCCGCGATCGCGCCCGGATCGCACGCCGACCTCTGCCTCGTCGACCTCGACGCGGAGTGGGAGGTGGGGGAGGCCGGCTACCACAGCCGCTCGGAGAACTGCTGCTTCGCGGGTGAGGTCCTGCGTGGCCGCGTCCTGCTCACCGTGGCGGCCGGCGCCGTCGCCCACCGCGATCGATCGCTCGCCGCGGTGGCGGCGTGAGCCGCGTGCTCGAGCGCGAGCGCGCGGCGCTCGTGGTGATCGACGTGCAGGAGGCCTTCCGGGGTGCGGTCGGCGAGTTCGACGCCGTCGCTGCGAGCACCGCGACGCTGGTCCAGGGCGCGCAGACGCTCGGGATCCCGATCCTGGTCACCGAGCAATACCCGCGGGGCCTGGGCGACACCGTCCCGGAGGTCGCCGAGCACCTCGAGGGGATCGCGCGGCTGGAAAAGGTGGTCTTCTCGGCCTGTCGGGCCGAGGGCTTCGACCTCCAGGGCCGCGACCAGGCGCTGGTCTGCGGGATCGAGACGCACGTCTGCGTCAGCCAGACCGCCCACGACCTGCTCGACCGCGACGTCGAGGTGCACGTCGCCACCGACGCCGTGTCCTCGCGCAGCGCCGCCAACCGGCGGCTCGGGCTGTCGAAGATGGAGCGCTCCGGCGCGATCCTCTCGTCGGTCGAGACCGCGCTGTTCGAGCTCGTAGGACGAGCGGGCACCGAGGAGTTCAAGTCCGTCCAGAAGCTGGTGATGTGATGAGCCCGGAATCGCCTGGCTACGTCCTGCTCGAGGACGGGACGCGCTTCGACGGCGAGCTGTGCGCAGCGCAGCGCCCGGCGACGGGGGAGGTCGTCTTCAACACCGGGATGTCCGGCTACCAGGAGTCGATGACCGACCCGTCCTATGCCGGGCAGATCCTCACGTTCACCTACCCGCACGTCGGCAACTACGGCGCCTCGGCGGAGGCGATGGAGTCCGACCGCGTCCACGCCCGCGCGGCGATCATGCGCGCGGCAGTCAACCGCGAGGACGCGGCGGGCGCCGAGCGCGGCTGGCTGGACTGGCTGCACGACTGCGACGTGCCGGCGATCACGGGCGTGGACACGCGCGCGTTGGTGCGCCACATCCGCGACCGCGGCGCACTGCGCGGGGGAGTGTTCCCCGCGACGCTCGGCGAGGACGAGGCGCAGACGCTGGTCGAGGCCGAGCCGCCGATGGATGGGCGCGACCTCGCGCGCGAAATGACGCCCGTCGAGCCCACGATCCTCGATCCCGGCAACCCCGGCCCGCGGATCGTCGCGCTGGACACCGGGATCAAGTCGTCGATCGTCGCGAACCTGCGCCGGCGCGGCACGCGCCTGGAGCTGCATCCGTGCACCACGTCGGCCGAGGCGCTGCTGGAGCGCGAGCCCGACGCGTTCTTCCTCGCCAACGGCCCGGGCGACCCCGCTGCGCTCGGCTACGTCGTCAACACGCTGCGCGAGCTCGTCGGACGCCGCCCGGTGTTCGGGATCTGCCTCGGCCACCAACTCCTGTGCCGCGCCGTGGGGCTCGACACCTACAAGCTGCCCTTCGGCCACCGCGGCGCCAACCATCCCGTCAAGGACCTGCAGACCGGCCGGATCGAGATCACCGCCCAGAACCACGGATTCGCGGTGCTCGGCCCCGGCGGCGAGCGCACCCTGGAGACCGACGAGCCGATCCGCTGGGACACCGACTTCGGCGCCGCCGAGCTCACCCATCTCAACCTCTACGACCGCACGGTCGAGGGCCTGGCGCTGCGCGACGTGCCCGGCGCGACAGTCCAGTACCACCCGGAGGCCGGCCCGGGACCGCACGACTCGCTCTATCTCTTCGACCGCTTCCTGGAGCAGATCGCGGCTCATGCCTAGGGCTCGGATTAAGGGGGCCCCCACACCAGGTCCTTCTGGAGTGAAGAGACCGGCTCTGGTGTGGGGGCAGCTACCCGGGCGCGCTTATGCCTAGGAGGAGCGACATCCACAGGATTCTGCTGTTGGGGTCCGGCCCGATCGTGATCGGGCAGGCCGCCGAGTTCGACTACTCGGGCACGCAGGCCTGCAAGGTGCTCCGCGACGAGGGCTACGAGGTGGTCCTCGTCAACTCCAACCCGGCGACGATCATGACCGACCCCGAGTTCGCCGACGCGACGTACGTCGAGCCGCTGCTCCCCGGGCCGGTGGCACAGGTGATCGCCAAGGAGAAGCCCGACGCGCTGCTGCCGACGCTCGGCGGCCAGACCGCGCTCAACCTCGCGCGCAAGCTGCACGAGGACGGCACGCTCGAGCGCCACGGCGTCGAGCTGATCGGCGCCGACTACGAGGCGATTGGCCGCGCTGAGGACCGCGACCTGTTCCGCGAGACGATGCTCGACGCCGGCCTGCGCGTCCCGCGCAGCGCGATCGCCACCACGCTGGAGCAGGCCGAGGGCGGCCTCGCGGACATCGGCCTGCCGGTGATCGTGCGCCCGGCCTTCACGCTCGGGGGCTGGGGCGGCGGCGTGGCCACGACGGAGGCGGAGTTCCGCGCGATCGTGACGGGCGGCCTGGCGGCCTCGCCGATCGGCCAGGTGCTGCTCGACGAGTCGGTCCTCGGCTGGGGCGAGTTCGAGCTCGAGGTGATGCGCGACCGCAACGACAACGTCGTGATCGTCTGCTCGATCGAGAACCTCGACCCGATGGGCGTGCACACCGGCGACTCGGTCTGCGTGGCGCCCCAGCAGACGCTCAGCGACCGCCAGTACCAGCGCCTGCGCGACCAGGCGATCGCCGCGATCCGCGCGGTCGGCGTGGAGACCGGCGGGTCCAACGTGCAGTTCGCGGTCAACCCGGCCACGGACGAGATCGTCGTGATCGAGATGAACCCGCGCGTGTCGCGCTCCAGCGCGCTGGCCTCCAAGGCCACCGGCTTCCCGATCGCCAAGATCGCCGCCCGTCTCGCGGTGGGCTACGCGCTCGAGGAGATACCCAACGACATCACCCGCCGCACGCCGGCCTCCTTTGAGCCGGCGATCGACTACGCGGTCGTCAAGTGGCCGCGCTTCGCGTTCGAGAAGTTCCCCGGGATCGACTCCACCCTGACCACGCACATGAAGTCGGTGGGCGAGGTGATGGCGATCGGTCGCACCTTCCAGCAGGCCTTCGCCAAGGCGATGCGCTCGCGCGAGCTCGATGCGCTTCCGGCGATCACCGGGTCGACCGAAGATCTAGTCGACGCGGTCGGCCGCGCCGGGCCCGACCGCTTCGACGCCGTGGTCGAGCTGCTGGCGCGCGGGGTGGGGGTCGCCGCGGTGCACGAGCGCACCGGGATCGACCCCTGGTTCCTGCACGAGCTGTGCGAGCTGGCGCAGGACCCCGAGGCCCAGTTCGCGGGGGAGCGGACGTTTCGCGCCGTGGACACCTGCGCCGCCGAGTTCGAGGCCGAGACCCCCTACTACTACTCCGCTCACGAGCGCAGCGGGACGCGCGGCGCGGCCTCCGAGGTGCGCCGCGGCGAGCGTCCCAGCGTGGTGATCCTCGGAGCCGGGCCAAACCGGATCGGCCAGGGAATCGAGTTCGACTACTGCTGCGTGCACGCGGCGATGTGCGTGCGCGAGTCCGGCCGCGACGCTGTGATGGTCAACTGCAACCCCGAGACGGTGTCGACCGACTACGACACCTCCGACCGCCTGTACTTCGAGCCGCTGACGCTCGACGACGTCCTCGCGGTGGTCGAGCAGGAGCGCCCGGAGGGCGTGATAGTCCAGTTCGGCGGCCAGACCCCGCTCAAGCTGGCGGCTGGGCTCGCGGACGCCGGGGTGCCGCTGCTGGGCACCTCGGTCGACGCGATCGACCTCGCCGAGGACCGCGGCCGCTTCGGCGCCCTGCTCGGGCGCCTGGGGCTGCAGGCGCCCGCCTACGCGACGGCGCATGGGCCCGAGGAGGCGCTCGGCGCGTCCGAGCGCGTCGGGTTCCCGCTGCTGGTGCGCCCGTCCTACGTGCTGGGCGGCCGGGCGATGGAGATCGTCTACGACGTGGCCGGCCTGCGCGACTACCTCGACCGCACCGGCGCCAACCGCGCCGAGGGAAGCGCGATCTTCCTGGACCGCTTCCTCGAGAACGCGATCGAGGTCGACGTGGACGCGCTGTGCGACGGCGACGAGGTCTGGATCGGCGGGATCATGCAGCACGTCGAGGAGGCCGGCATCCACTCCGGCGACTCCGCGTGCGTGCTGCCGCCACACTCGCTCGGCGAGGGCATGCTCGCGCGCATCCGCGAGCAGACGGCGGCGATCGCGCTCGGCCTCGGTGTCGTCGGCCTGCTCAACGTCCAGTACGCGGTCCACGGCGACGAGCTCTACGTGATCGAGGCCAACCCGCGCGCGTCACGGACGGTGCCGTTCGTGTCCAAGGCGACCGGCATCCCGCTGGCCAAGCTGGCGTGCAGGGTGATGCTCGGCGAGCCGCTGGCCGACCTCGACCTGCCAGCCGCGCAGACCCTCGAGCACGTCTCGGTCAAGGAGGCGGTACTGCCCTTCGACCGGTTCCTCGGCGCCGACGCGCTGCTGGGTCCCGAGATGCGCTCCACCGGAGAGGTGATGGGTGTCGCACGCGACTTTCCCGCGGCGTTCGCCAAGGCGCAGGCGGCCGCGGGGGCGCGCCTGCCGAGCGAGGGGACGGTCTTCATCACGGTTGCCGACTCCGACAAGCCCGGCGCGCTGGGGATCGCCGCGCAGCTGCACGACCTCGGGCTGAAGGTGGTCGCCACCCGCGGGACGGCGCAGGCGATCTCGCGCATGGGCGTGCCGGTGGAGACGCTCAACAAGCTGGGGGAGGGATCCCCGCACGTCGTCGACTGGATCGAGCGCGGCGACGTCGACATGGTCATCAACACCCCGGTCGGCACGGGGGCGCGCACCGACGGCTACGAGATCCGCCGCGCCGCCGTGGCGCGAGGGATTCCCTGCGTGACCACGCTCTCCGGCGGCTTCGCGGCGGCGCGCGCGATCGCCGCCGCACGCCACGGCGCTCCCGAGGTGCTCTCGCTCCAAGAGCTCCATCGCGGGGCTGGCGGCGCGCGTGCGCGCGAGCAGGGCGCGCTCAGCGCATGACGCGCCGCACGCCCGCTCCGTTCGGGCGGCGCTCGGCGACGGTCGAGGAGAACCGCGCGATCGGCGCCTACCGCCTGCTCGTCGTCGCGGACCCCGAGGGCCCGCTTCCGCGCCCGGGCCAGTTCTACATGCTCTCGACCACCGCGCGCTGGGGCGGCGGCGCCGACGAGCGGCCCTACCTACCGCGCGCCTTCTCGTTCCTGCGCGCGCGCGGCGGGCGGCTGCAGTTCCTGCTCGAGGACGTCGGACCCGGGACGCGGCGGCTGGCGCAGGCCGGCCCGGGGGAGACGCTGTGGCTGGTCGGCCCCCTCGGGATCGGGTTCGCCGCGCCGGGGGAGGGGCGGCGTCCGCTGCTCGTGGGTGGAGGGATCGGGATCGTCCCGCTCGCCGGCTGGCAGGAGGAGCTGGGGGAGGCGACCACGCTGCTGGGGTTCCGCGACGCCGCGCACGCCGAGGCCGCCCATCTGTTCGCCGGGGCGCAGGTGGCCACCGACGACGGGAGCCTTGGGCACCGCGGGCTCGTCACCGACCTCGTCTCGCGCGAGCTGGCGCGCGGCGACGGCCCGGCCGTGTACGCGTGCGGGCCCCCGGCGATGCTCGAGGCGGTGCGCGCCCTGTGCGCCGCGCACGACGCGCCGGGCCAGCTGGCGCTCGAGTCGGGGATGGCCTGCGGCTTCGGTGCCTGCTTCGGGTGCGTCGTGCCGACGCGCAGCGGATTCATCCGCCTCTGCGTCGACGGCCCGGTGGTCGCCGCCGCCGAGCTGGAGACCGCGCTGATCGCGGGGACGGGGCATTGACCACCTCCTTCTGCGGTCTGGAGCTCGCCTCGCCGATCATCAACGCGTCGGGGACCTTCGACGCCCTCGCCGCGCACCGCACGTTCGGCGACGAGCTGCTCGAGCGCTTTCCGTTCGCTGCGTTCGTCTCCAAGACCGTGACCGTGGAGTCGCGCGAGGGCAACCCGCCGCCGCGCCTGTGGGAGACCGCGGCGGGTCTGATCAACTCGATCGGCCTGCCCAACAAGGGCCTCGACGGCTACATCCGACACGACCTGCCGTTCCTCGCGCGCCTGCCGGTCCCGCTCCTGGTCAACGTGATGGGGTTCACGCGCGCGGAGGTGGCGCGGCTCGTCGAGGCCTTCGCCGGGCGCGACGAGGTCGCCGGGCTCGAGCTCAACGTCTCCTGCCCGAACGTCGAGAGCGGCCTGGTGATGGGCGCCGATCCCGGCGAGACCGCGGCGCTGGTGGAAGAGGTTCGCCCGCTCACCGGCAAGCCGATCATCGTCAAGCTGACACCCAATGCGACGGACGTGGCAGCGGTCGCCGCTGCGGCGCAGGCTGCCGGCGCGGACGCGGTATCGCTCGTGAACACGTTGCGCGGGATGGCGATCGACCCGCGTACCGGCGGCCCCTGGCTCGGCGGCCGGACGGGCGGCATGTCGGGCCCGGCGATCCGCGCGATCGCGCTGGCGCAGGTGTCCGACGTCGCGGCGCGCGTGCAGATCCCGATCGTGGGAATGGGGGGCGTGCAGACGGGTAGGCACGCGCTCGAGTTGCTCGAGGCCGGCGCCACCTTGGTCGCCGTCGGGACCGAGAGCTTCCGCGACCCGGCGGCGGGAGAGCGCATCGCCGCCGAGCTGAGCGGGGTCCGCAACGGGGCCCCGGGAAGGGATCAGGCATCGATGTCAGCGCCGGCCGCCGCGCGCTGACTTTCCGCGCGAAAATCCCTGCAAAAGCGGCGAAAGCCCGGAATCGCGGCGCTGAGAATCTCGACCTCAGGTTGAGCTGCAGGCGAATTGCTCGTCTTAGCCTTGCAGGGCGCCGCGCAATATGTAGACTCGCCGCCTATGGCGCCGGCGACCAACTCCCTGCCCAAAGCGGCGGCGCCCGAGCGGTCGTTGGTGCAGCGGATGGATGCGCTCCAGCGCGCCAACGACATCCGCACCCGCCGCGCGCGGCTCAAGCGCGATCTCAAGGGAGGTCGCAAGACGATCCAGGAGCTGTTGCTCGACCCGCCGGAGTACGTTGAGACGGCGAAGGTCTTCGACATGCTCCTCGCGGTGCCGAAGTACGGCCGCGTGAAGGTCAACAAGGTCCTGACGCACTGCCGCATCTCGCCGAGCAAGACCATCGGCGGGCTCTCCGAGCGCCAGCGCACGGAGCTCGTCCAGCTGCTGCGCCGCTAGGCCCGCCGTGACCCGGCAGGGCCGCACGGGCGGTCACACCGCGCCCGCCAAGGGCCCGGTGTTCGTCATCACCGGCCCGTCCGGGGTCGGAAAGGGAACGCTGATCCGCGGTCTGCTCGAGCGCGTCCCCGCGGTCGAGCTCTCCGTCTCGGCGACCACCCGCGCGCCACGGCCGGGGGAGCGCGACGGCGTGGACTACCACTTCCTCACCGACGCCGAGTTCGACTGCCGCGTCGCGGCCGGCGACTTCGTCGAGCACGCCTCCTACTCCGGCCAGCGCTACGGAACCCTGCGCTCGGAGCTGCGTGCGCGCACGGAGGCCGGCGTCCCGGTCGTCCTGGAGATCGAGGTGCAGGGCGCTCGGCAGGTGCGCGAGGGGATGCCCGAGGCGATCGCCGTCTTCATCGACCCACCGTCGGTGGAGGCGCTGCGGGCGCGGCTCGTGGACCGGGCGACCAACACCCCGGAGGACGTCGAGGCGCGGCTGGCCACCGCACGCGCGGAGCTGGCCGCGCGCGACGAGTTCACCCACGTCGTGGTCAACGACCGCCTGGAGGCGGCGATCGACGAGCTCGTGGGGATCGTCAGGAGCGCGCTCGCGCACGCCGGGGTGCAGGGGGGCGAATGACGCCCGCTACACTGGGGCTCCCGCACCGAAAGGGCCTCTCCGCGTGATCTCTCCCCGCATCGACCAGCTGCTGGACCGCGTCGACTCCAACTACGCGAGCGTGATCGTCGCCGCCAAGCGCGCGCGGCAGATCAACTCCTACTACCACAACCTCGGCGAGGGCACGTTCGACGAGTTCCCGCCGCCGATGGTCGAGTCGCCCTCGAAGAACTACCTCACGATCGCGCTCGAGGAAGTCGCCGCGGGCAAGGTCAACTACCAGTACCGCTAGGACCCGCTCGCAGGAGACCCGGCATGGCGCGGCTCCTTCTAGGCGTGAGCGGCGGCATCGCCGCCTACAAGGCGCTGGAGCTGGTCCGGCTGGCCACCAAGGCCGGCCACTCGGTCCGGGTGATCCAGACGCCAGCCTCACGACGGTTCGTCGGCGAGGCCTCCTTCGCCGCGCTGACCGGAGCGCCGGTCCTGCACTCGGAGTGGGAGCGCGACCCGGCTCGCGGCGCCTTCCCGGACCAGCGCGCCCCCGACCACGAGCCGCTGTCGCACCTCGAGCTGGTAGGCAACGCCGACGCCTACCTGATCGCCCCGGCGTCGGCGAACACGCTGGCCAAGCTCGCCCACGGCCACGCCGACAACCTGCTCACCACCGCCGCGCTGGCCGCCACCTGCCCGCTGCTGCTGGCGCCCGCGATGAACGACGCGATGTACGAGCACCCGGCCACGCAGGCCAACCTCGAGCTCCTGCGCGAGCGCGGCGCCACCGTGCTCGACCCGAGCACCGGTTCGCTGGGGTCCAAGGGCGAGTGGGGGGTTGGGCGGCTGCGCGAGCCGGCGGAGCTGCTCGCCGCCTTCGAGCGCGTCGTGCCGGCCGGCGCTCGTCCTGCGGCGCCCAAGGGCGCCGTCGAGCTTCGAGCCGTCGGCGCGGAGCCTCGCGCCCTGGCCGGAGTGCGGGTACTGGTCACCGCAGGCGGGACCCGGGAGCCGATCGACAGCGTGCGCTTCGTCGGCAACCGCTCATCGGGGCGCATGGGCTTCGCGCTCGCCGATGCGGCGGCACGCCTGGGCGCCGAGGTCACCGTGGTGGCGGCCAACGTCGCGCTCGAGCGCAATCCGCGGGTGGCCTACGTCGACGTTGAGACGGCGTCCGACCTCGAAGGTGCCTGCAAGGAGCGCTTTGGCGGCTGCGACCTGCTGCTGATGGCCGCTGCGGTCTCCGACTACCGACCCGTCCGCGCGCGCGACGACAAGATCAAGAAAGAGGCGGCGGGGGAGCTCGAGATCGCGCTGGAGCGCACCAGCGACGTGCTCGCCGGCCTGGCCGCGGGCCGCCGTTCCGGCCAGACGCTCGTGGGCTTCGCAGCCGAGCACGGCGCGGCAGCGGTGCAGCGCGGGCGCGAGAAGCTCTCGCGCAAGGGCCTGGACGCGGTGGTGGTCAACGACATCTCCCGGCGCGACATCGGGTTCGACGGAGCCCACAACGAGGTGGTGATCGTCACCGCCGAAGGGGAGCGCCACGTCCCGCGGGCGACCAAGCCCGAGGTGGCCGAAGCGGTCCTCGAGACAGTTCAGCCGATGCTTAGGCGAGAGGAGTACAACTCTCAGGATGGAGCCGCTGGAGCCGCTGGAACGCGTCGCCCCGGGCGAGCTTGAGGCCGCCGCGGACGTGGCGCGGCGGATCGCCGCGAACGTCCGCCGCGCGGTGGAGGTTCGCGACGAGGTGCTCGGAGAGGTCCTCGTGGCGATGGCCGCCGAGGGCCACATCCTGATCGAGGACTACCCCGGCGTGGGAAAGACGGCCCTGGCGCGCTCGCTGGCGCGCTCGATCGACGCCCAGTTCGCGCGCATCCAGTGCACCGCCGACCTGCTGCCCGCCGACATGGTCGGCACGAACGTCTACAACCAGCGTGAGCAGCGCTTCGAGTTCCGCCCCGGTCCGATCTTCGCCAACGTCGTCCTCGTCGACGAGATCAACCGCGCCTCGCCCAAGACGCAGTCGGGGCTGCTCGAGTGCATGCAGGAGCGCAGCGTCACCGTCGACGTTCACACGCATGAGCTGGCGCGCCCGTTCCTGGTGCTGGCCACCCAGAACCCCGTCGAGTACGAGGGCACCTACCCGCTGCCGGAGGCGCAGGTCGACCGGTTCATGGCCCGGGTCGAGCTCGGCTACCCCAGCGTGGAGGCCGAGGCCGACATGCTCGCCTCGCACGAGAGCGGCGACCGGGTCCTCGAGCTCGAGCCCGTGGCCACGCCGACGGAGGTCCTGGCGATCCAGCGGGCAGCCAGCCGCGTGCGCGCCTCGGCGGCCCTGCGCGAGTACGTCGTCAACCTGCTCGGCCAGACTCGGGCCGATCCGCGCGTCGAGCTCGGCGCCTCTCCCCGCGGCGGCCTGATGTTGCTGCGCGCCGCCAAGGCGCGGGCGCTGCTGGCCGGCCGCGACCACGCGCTGCCCGACGACGTACAGGCACTGGCGCAGGCGGTCCTCGCCCATCGCCTGATGCTCGCGCCCGAGTCGGCCGGCACGGCCCCCGACGCCGTGCGCCGGCAGGTGATCGCCGACGCCGTCGCCGCCACTCCCGCGCTCTAGCGACCATGCGCTCCGCCGCCGCCATCGCTGCCCTCGGGGTGGCGCTGTGCCTGGCGGGCGGGCTCTTCGACGCCGAGCCGCTGTTCGTTGGGGGCGTGGCCTTCGTCGTTCTGGCCGTGGGGGCGGTGGCGTGGGTGGCGGCCGCGGCGCGCGGTGCGCAGGTCCGGCGCATCGTCGACGCGCGCCAGGTGGTCGAGGAGGAACCGCTGGCCGTCAGGCTCGTGGCCTCCGCGCGCACGTCGTTCCCGGGCGGGGCGCTGGAGGAGCCGCTGCTCGACGCGCCCGCCGCGCTGCCCGTCGGCCGGCGGCGACTCTCCATGCGCATCGAGGTCCGCTTCGGGCGCCGGGGGCGGCGCGTCCTGGCGGCGCCCCGCCTGATCCTCCGTGACCCGCTGGGCCTTGCCGCGCGCGCCGTCGCCGGCGGCGACGTCGACACCGTGCTGGTCCTGCCGCGCACGGCGCCGGTCGCCCTGACCGTCGGCGGCGACCCCGTCAAGACGGGCGTCGCCAGGGCGCTGACCGCCGCCGTCGACGGAACGGAGATCGATGGACTGCGCCCCTACCGCCCGGGTGCGGCGGCCGCGCGGATCCATTGGCCCGCCTTCGCGCGCGGGGCGGGGCTGCTCGAGCGCCGCCTGCAGCCCGACGGAGACGGGCGGCCGCTGGTCGTGCTCGACGCGCGGGCGCCGATCGACGCGGCGGCGCTCGACGACGCAGTTCGCGCGGCGGCTTCGCTGTGCCTCGCCCTGGCCAGGGACGGCGGCTGCCTGATCCGGCTGCCTGGCGAGCGCCGCGCCGCCCGCGTGGAGCGCGATCTCGGCGCCTGGCCGACGGTATGGGCCCGCCTGGCGCTCGTCGAGGCGCACCCGTCGCCGCCGACGGGTCTCCAGGGCCACCGCGGCCCTGTCTTCTACGTCGCCGCGCGCGGCCTCGCCCACGTCCCGGCGGCGCTGCGCCGCCTGGCCGGCCCGGCGTTCGTGGTGCTGCCGGCGCAGGCTGGGGCGGCCCCGCGCGGGCGAGCGGTCCTCGAGGTCGCGGGGTGCCAGGGCTTCGCGGTCGGGCGCGCCATACGATCGGCGCGGGCCGCGTGAGCGCCACCGGCGCATCGCTCGCCCCGGCGCCGCAGCGGTCGATCCGGCGCGCCCTGCCGGTGGCCCGGCCGCTGCTGCCGGCTGCCGCGGCGCGGCTGGCGGGGTGGGTCGCCCTGGCCTTCTTCGGGGCACTGCACTGGGCGACGATGGTCTCTCCGCGGGCCACGGGCGACCTGATCTGGGCCACCGTCGCCGTGACCGCCGGAGCCGCGGTGCTGCTCGCGCTGCGCGCGGCGCCGCGCGCAGCGCGAACGGGGCTCGGCGCGCTGGCCGGGGTGACGACTGCGCTCGCCGCGGTCGCGCTGGCGGGCGTGCCCGCCGCTCTGCTCGCCCCGGCCGGGTGGGGGGAGCTGGGCGAGGGCGTGGCCCAGGGCGTCGAGGCGCTGCCCGACCTGCGCGTGCCCTACGCAGGCGAGGACCCGTGGCCGCGCTCCGTGATCCTCGGCGGCGCGGGGCTGCTGCTGGCGCTGGCGGCGCTGCTGGCGTTCTGGCCGGGAGGGCGCGCGGGGGGACGGGCGCACGGGCGGCGCCGGGGAGCCGCAGCGGTGACGCTCGCCGTGCTCTACGCGGTTCCCGCCGTGGAGCTCAACGCCGATCACCAATTCGCGCGCGGCGCGCTCTTCGCGCTGCTGCTGGCGGCGTTCCTGTGGCTGGAGCGCCTGCCGCGGCACGGCGCCCTCGCGGCCGCGGCGACGCTCGCCGCGGCGATCGGCGCCGGTGCTGCGCTGGCTCCCGCCCTGGACCGGCCGCGGCCGTGGATCGACTACGAGGAGCTGGCCCAGTCGCTCGCGCCGTCGGCGGGCGTGCGGTTCGAGTTCGACCATCGCTACGGGCCGATCGACTGGCCGCGCGACGGGCGCGAGATGTTCCGCGTGAGGGCGCGCGACCGCGCCTACTGGAAGGCCGAGAACCTCAACACGTTCGACGGCCGGGGCTGGCGGCGCACCGACGAGGCCGATCAGCAGGGCGCCTCGCTCGCGGCCGAGCTGCCGCCGGGCTTCCGGGCGCGCCCGTCGTGGCGCCAGCGCCTGCGGGTCACGGTAAGGGGCCTGCGCTCGCGCCAGCTGATCGGCTCGGGGACGACCTTCCTGGCGGGTTCGCCGCCGAGCGCCGCGCAGTCGGGGGGCAGCCCCGGGACGTTCGAGCTCGAGCGCCCGCTGCGGCGCGCGGACGCCTACGAGGCCGACGCCTACCTGCCCCGCCCCAGCGACGCGGAGCTGTCGGCCGCGGGGACCGACTATCCCGAGCTCGCGCCGGAGTACCTCGAGCTGACGGTCCCCGACGCGCGGTTCGGCGAGTCCTCTGTAGCGAGCCGCCAGGCGGGCGCGCTGCCCGAGCTGAGCTTCCCGCGCTGGGGATCGGCGGCCGGCGCGCCCGCCTCGCTCGACGCCGGCGCAGCGCCGGAGGAGGTGCTGCGCGCCTCGCCCTACCGGCGCACGTGGGCGCTGGCGCAGCGCCTCAAGGCCCGCTCGCGCACGCCGCACGAGTACGTGCAGCGGGTGCTCGCCCATCTCGGGCGGGGCTACCGCTACGACGAGGGTCCGCCGACCCGGCCCTACGCGCTCGAGGCCTTCCTGTTCGAGCATCGCCGGGGCTACTGCCAGCACTTCTCGGGTGCGATGGCGCTGCTCCTGCGCATGGGCGGGGTCCCGGCGCGCGTCGCGGGGGGCTTCTCGCCGGGGTCCTTCAGCCGCCGCCGCGGCGACTACGTGGTGCGCGACCTCGATGCGCACTCGTGGGTCGAGGCCTACTTCCCGGGCTACGGGTGGGTCACCTTCGATCCCACGCCGGCGGCCTCCCCGGCGCGCTCGCAGGTGACGCTCGACTTCTCCGCCCCCGGAGGAGCGGGCAGCCTGGCGCCCGGCATCGCGCGCCGCGGCGACGTGCCCGAGCCCGGGCCGGACGCCGTGGGGTCGCGGAGCCCCGGCAGGACCGGCGATCGATCGGGATCGTCGCCCTGGGCCGTGCTGCTCGGCCTGCTGGTCGCCGTCGCGGCTGCCGCGACCCTGATCCGACGCCGTGGACGCCGTGGACGCCGTGGACGCCGTGGGCGCCCGCCGCCGGCCGCCGATCCTGCCCTGGCCGAGCTCGAACGCGCGTTTCGCCGCGCCGGACGCCCCATGAGTGAGGGGACGACGCTGAGCGAGATCGAGCGGCGGCTGGCGCCGTGGCGGCCCGCGGCGGCCTACGTCGCCGGCCTGCGCGCCGCTCGTTTCGGCTATGCCCAGCGCCCGCCCTCGCGACGCGGGCGCCGTGAGCTGCGCCGCGCCCTCGCGGGCGGATCGGGGCCCGGGGGATGGCTGCGTGCGCTGTGGGCGCTGCCCCCGGTGCCGGCACGCCGCCGGGAGCGCTGAGGGCTGCAGCGACCGCCAGGATCCGGGCGACGCGCTGCCTAGAATGTCCTCGATGGAGTCCACTTACGAGCTGTTTCGCCGCGGCAGCGCGCTGCTCGAGTCCGGCGACCACCACGCCGCGATCGTCTCGCTCCAGCGCGCGCGCGAGCTCGATCCCGAGCCCACGTCGATCCGCGAGGCGCTCGGCCGCGCCCTCTTCCACGCCCGCCGATACGAGCAGGCGCGCGCGGAGTTCGAGGCGGTGGTCGAACGCGCACCGACCAACGACTACGCCCTGTTCTGCCTCGGACGCTCGCTTCAGCAGCTGGGGCGCCACGCGGAGGCCCGCCGTCCGTTGGCCCTGGCCGCCTGCCTGCGCCCGGAGCGCGGCGACTACCGCCTCTACCGGGACCGGGCCCGCGCCTTCGCCGCCTAACGCCCCGGCCGGCGCGCCATCCGGCGCGCCGCTCGGTCCCGAAGTCCCCGATCGCGCGCTCGGCCTCGCGCACGTCGCGACCGCCTCCTTCCTCGCGTCCAGGCTCTCCCCGGCCGGCGCGTTCTGGATCGCGCTCGCCGGCGGCGTCGCGCTGGCGCGCGCCGCGCAGCGCCACGGCGTGCGCCACGGCTACGGAGCCTCGCTGGCCGCGACAATCGAGAGCGTCGCGATCATGGGCCCAGCGAGGCTGATGGGCCCGCTGACCCAGGGGATGACGGCCCCGATGCTGGGCCGGCTCGAGGCACGCGGAGCGCCGGTGCTCGCGCAGGTCCTTGCATGCGGAGTGATTCGCCTCGCGCACAACGCCGCCGTCAGCGCGTTCTTCATCTGGGTGATCGTCGGTGGCCTGGACGCCTACGGCGGGACGTTCGACTCCGTCGAGGCGATCCTGCCCTTCCTTCCCGGCGGTTCCGCCGGCGCGCTGGCGCTCACCGCGGCCGGGCTCGTGGGCTGGGCGGTGGTCGGCAGTGCAATCCAGGTGTCGGTCTACCGGCGCGGGCTCACCGCATGGCCGCCGGAGCCGCCGCCTGCGGCACGCGCGCCCGCCCCGGCTCCTGCGCCGGTCCGGAGCCGGTTCGATCCGCGCGCCGTGGTCCTCGCCGCGGCGATCGCCTTCGGCCTGCTCCTGACCGGTACAGCGTGGCCGCTGCTCGCGGCCGTGGCGGTGTGGCTGGCGCTTGTGACCGCGCCGGCGCGGGGCGAGCGCGAGATCCTGGCCGCCGGGGCGGCGCTGGGCGCGCTGCTCGCCGCGGGCGCGCTGTTCTTCGGACTCGTCAGCGGCCTCGGCGCGGACCTCGCGCTGCGCCGCGCTGCGCGCGCAGCCCTGCTCGTGCTGGCCGCGACGTGGTTGCGCGCGGCGGCCGGCGCCGACGGCGTGCGCGAGGTGGCCCGGCGCGCGCTGGGCCGGCTGCGCGGCATTCCCTCGGTGACCGAGGCCGGTCGCCTGGTCGAGCAGCTCGGGTCCGGCCGTCAGCTGATCGCCTCGGGGCGCTCGCTCGCGGATGCCCTGCGGCGGGTCGCGCGGCGGCCCGTGCCCGTCCTGGACGCCGTGCTCGGGTGGGTGGCCGTCGAGGCCGGGGCCTTCGTGGCACCCGCTCGACGCGAGAGGACCGTGCTCGCCGCCCATGTCCGCGACGCGGCCCTGGTGGCCAGCGCGCTCGTGCCGACGGTTGCGCTCGGCGTCGCCTGACGGGCGGCCCTGCGCGGGCGCCGTGCGGGCTACTCGGAGGCGGCCTCGCGCGCCTGGGTGGCGACGCGGACGAGCAACCCGAGGAAGCCGTCGAGGCGCCTGGGCGCGATCGCCTCGACCGGCAGGTCGCCCTCCACCCACACCGCGCCCGCCCCGGTGTGCGAGAAGCGCACCAGCGGCAGGCCGCGGTTGTACTGCAGCAGTACCGCCGCGTCGATCCTTCCCGGGCCCGCGACCTCCCCCTGGGCCCGCAGCAGCCCGTCACGGAGCGCGATCCCGACGTGCAACGGCCAGCCCGCGGCGTCGACGGAGAAGCCCCACTCGCCCGGGGCGACACGCCGCGTTTCACCGTCCAGCGCGGCGAGGTAGCGGTCCACGACGTCGTGTGCGCAAGCGGCCGAACCGTGCTCCATCCCGTGACGATACGCGTGCGTCCGCCAGGCGACTTGCCCGCCGGGGAAACCCCCGCCCGCTGCTATGCTCAGGGCACAGCTTTCGTGGCCGCGGCACCGCCGTAGGCCTGCAGTTCGAAAGTGGGCGCTCGCCCACTTTTTTCTTTGAGGAGGATCGAGATGACGGCCATCCAAGCGGACATCGAGGCCCGGCTCGCGCAGGCCGAGCCCGGCGTCGAGGTGCTGCTGGTCGAGGAGGCCGGCGGCAAGCTGCGCCTGTTCATCGACCATCCGGACGGCGTCACGCTCGCGCTCTGCGAGCGGGTAACCCACCAGCTCGCGGAGGTCCGCGCGACCCACGCGATCGAGGTCTCCTCGCCGGGGACCGAGCGCCCGCTGACCAAGCCCGAGCACTTCCGCCGCTTCCTCGGGCGTCGGGCGCGCATCCGCACCCGCGGGCCGATCGCCTGCGGCGACGAGCTCAAGCCGCGGCGGTCGATCACCGGCGAGCTGGTCGGCGCCTCCGACCGCGACGTGACGGTCGCGGCCGATGCCGGCGTCGTCTCGATCCCCTATCCCGAGATCCAGCGTTCCAACCTCGTGAGGGAGTAGAGCCATGTCCAAGGAGATCCTCGAAGCCACGCGCGCGCTCGCCGCGGAGAAGGGCATCGCTCCAGACAAGCTCTTCGTCGCGCTGGAGGATGCGCTGCTGTCGGCCTACAAGAAGACGCCGGGCTCGGCGAAGTACGCCCGCGTGGAGATGGACCGCGAGACCGGTGACTTCACCGTCTACGAGCTGCTGATCCCCGAGCGCCTCGAGGCCCAGCTGATCGTCGAGACGATCGACGAGGGGACCACGATCGACCCGGAGACCGGCGAGGCGCGCGAGCCCGAGGACCCGGAGATCGACCCCGTCAAGTTCGAGGAGTACCGCGACCAGATCGACGAGCGCGACGTCACGCCGGGCGACTTCGGCCGGATCGCGGCCCAGACGGCCAAGCAGGTGATCCTCCAGCGGATCCGCGAGGCCGAGCGCGACATGATGTTCGAGGAGTACCGCGACCGCGTGGGCGAGCTGGTCACGGGCCTCGTGCAGCAGTCGGACTCGCGCTACACGCTCGTGCAGCTGCGCGAGCGCGTCGAGGCCCTGCTGCCGAAGTCCGAGCAGGTCGACGGGGAGCGCTACGAGCACTCGGGGCGGATCAAGGCGGTGATCAAGGAGGTCTCGGCCTCGACCAAGGGGCCGAGCATCATCGTCTCGCGCCGCGATCCCGAGCTGATCAAGAAGCTCTTCGAGCTGGAGGTCCCCGAGATCGCCGACGGCCTCGTGGAGATCACCAACGTCGCCCGTGAGCCCGGCTACCGCTCCAAGATCGCCGTCGTCTCCCACGCCGACGGCGTGGACCCCGTGGGCGCCTGCGTCGGCCCGCGCGGCTCCCGTGTGCGGATGGTGGTCTCCGAGCTGCGCGGCGAGAAGATCGACATCATCCCCTACAACGACGAGCCTGCCCGCTTCGTCGCCAAGGCGCTTTCGCCGGCCCGCGTGCGCGAGGTCCTCGTCGACGACGACGGGCGCCAGGCGACGGTCGTGGTGCCCGACGACCAGCTCTCGCTGGCGATCGGCCGCGAGGGTCAGAACGCCCGCCTGGCCGCGCGGCTGACGGGGTGGCGCGTCGACATCAAGTCCGAGACCGACTTCGCCTCCGACGAGGCAGAGCACGGCTACGAGGACGAGGAGACCCAGGGACGCTGCGCGGCGATCCTCTCCACCGGCCGGCGCTGCCCCAACGCGGCGCTGCCCGCGTCTCGCTACTGCGGCCTGGAGTCCCATCAGGCGCTTGCCGACCAGGAGGGCGATCACGTCGCCGGGCCGGCCGGAGCTGCTGTGGTGGCCGATGAGGCCGTCGATCAGGACGGCTCCCCCGAGCCCGGTGAGACTCCGGGGGCCGGCGAGGAGGACGCTGCAGCGCCCACCGAGAGCGACTCGCCGCTGGAGCCCGTGCCCACCGACGACGCCCCCGCCGAGAAGGGTCCGACGGTCGACGCCCCGGGCGACGACGAGCCCGAGGCGGAGGAGCCCGCGGCCGACGAGCCCGTGGCGGCCGAGGAGCCCGTGGCGGCCGAGGAGCCCGTGGCGGCCGAGGAGCCCGTGGCGGCCGAGGAGCCCGTGGCGGCCGAGGAGCCCGTG
>Ga0208612_1000108_pt1 | contig 47437 bp, 42 predicted proteins | sample AntDryMetagUQ889_FD_188089 | JGI IMG/M metagenome (GOLD analysis project Ga0208612, IMG submission 188089) | Polar desert microbial communities from Antarctic Dry Valleys - UQ889 (SPAdes) | ecosystem: Environmental > Terrestrial > Soil > Desert | place: Antarctic Dry Valleys | collected 2008-12-31 | reverse complement strand
TGATCGTGGTGGGCGTCGTCTACGTGTTCCTGCGCCGGCGTCGTACACCGCCGGACGCGGCGACCGAAGCCGCCTAGACCCCGGCCGGGTGCGCGCCCCGGCCACGGGAGCGCCGAGTGATGTTGAATGGCGCGGGTGGCCGACTCCGCATACGCGCGCGCCGGCGTGGACACGGGCCAGGCTGGTCGCGGGGTAGCCGCGCTGGTCGAAGTGCTGCGCACGATCGACATCGGTCGCCCGAGCCGCGCGGTGCTGGGGTCCGGCCACTACGCCAACGTGCTGCGCCTGGCCGGCGACACCGGCCTGGCCCTCTCCACGGACGGCGTAGGCACCAAGCTGATCGTGGCCGAGCAGCTCGGTCGCTACGACACCGTGGGGATCGACTGCATCGCGATGAACGTGAACGATGTGATCTGCGTGGGCGCCGACCCGATCGCGGTGCTCGACTACGTCGCCGTCGAGGAGGCCGACCCCGAGCTGCTCGCGGCCGTGGGGCGGGGGCTGAAGGCCGGAGCGCAGGAGGCGGGCGTCGAGATACCCGGCGGCGAGCTGGCGGTCGTGCCCGAGCTGATCCGCGGCCACCCTTCGCCCGGGGGCATCGACCTGGTGGGCATGTGCGTCGGGCTGGTGGAGATCCCGCGGATGGTCACGGGCGCCGCCGCGCGCCCCGGGGACGCAATCGTCGGGCTTCCCTCGAGTGGCGTGCACTCCAACGGCTTCACGCTGGCCCGCTCGGCGCTGGATGACCTGTCTGAGCAACCGGGTGAGCTCGGAGGCCGAACGGTGGGCGAGGCGCTGCTCGAGCCCACGGTGATCTACGTGCGCACGACGCGGGCGCTGCGGGACTCGGGCCTGGAGGTCCGCGGCCTGGCCCACATCACCGGAGAGGGCCTGCTCAACCTGCTGCGACTCGAGGCGCAGGTGGGCTACCGGATCGACTCGCCGCTGCCCGTGTCACCCATCTTCGGCCTGATCGCGGCCCGATCGGGCGCAGGCGTGGCCGAGATGCACGAGGTCTTCAACATGGGCTGCGGCTTCTGCGTAATCGTGCCCGACGAGCAGGCGGCCGAGGCCGTAGCGCTGCTGGCCGAGCACCACCCGGGCGCGGCGGTGATCGGCTCGGTGACCGACGGCGCCGGGGTGGTGGAGCTCCCGGGGCAGGGCTTGGAGGGGCGGGCGGAAACCGGCTTCAGCGCCCCGAGCAGTACTTGAGGGGGTGAACTCTTGCCGCTGCGTTTCACCCACGGGCAGATAGCTTTCGAACGGAAGGACGTACTGGCCACGCTGGAGCGGATCATCGAGCGTGCCCGGGGGCGCCGGTGCAGGACGCGGGTGAAGGCTTGGCCACACCCTGGTGTGGTCAACCGTTCAGCGATCTCTCCGCGGAGGGATCACGCGACCTCCCACAGCCTCCCGCTTCCCACCGACACCGGGCGGATCCGCCACTCCAGCGCCAGCGCCGCCAAGTCCGCCTCGGCCCTCGGCTGGGGCAGGTCGCACACCGCGGCCACCTCGACGGGCGCCATGCGCCCAAAGCGGCGCAGGGCCGTCAGGGGGTCCGGACGCGGCCCGCCGTCAGGCGTCGCGCCCACGGCCAGCGCCGCCTCCCGCAGCGCTGCCGGGCTCTGCAGGCCGCTCAGGACCAGGCGGCCTGTCCCGCCGCCGTTCACCGGCTCGAGCACGAACGTGGGCAGCGGCAGGCCCCGCCCGCCCTCGGACACCGAGTGACCACCGGAGGCCGCCGCGTCTCCGGAGGCGGCGAGCGCCGCCGCGGTCTCGAGATCCGCCCCAAACGCCTCCACCGTCCCGTGCGAGCCCAGGTCGACGCGAAAGCGCTCGGCGTCCAGGCCGGCGCCGCGGGCCTCCTCGACCAGCGCCTCCGTGGTGTCCAGCTTGCGCCGAAGTGCCACAGACCCCTCCCACAGCGCGCGCAGGTAGCGGTACGCGGCCTGGGGCCCCTGATCGCCCGCCGCCTTGACCGCCATCGCCATCGGATAGGTCGACCGCGGCGGGGAGTCGCGCAGCACCCGCGGGTCGGCCGGCATGCCCGACTCCGCCGCCGCGTCGAGCCAGGAGTGGACCAGCGCTCCGTCGGGCGAGAGCTCGCGCGCCAGGCCGGCCATGGAAAAGGTGAACGCCACCTCGTCGCCGAACTCACACATCAGCGAACGGATGCCCGGCTCGGACCCCCAAGACCACACGCACAGCGGGTCGGTGAAAACGCGGACGCGTACAGCCATGCGAGGGCTCACAATACGTCGAGCACCGTGATCGGCACCCTCCTCAACGAACGCTTCCGGCTGGAGGAGAAGATCGGCTCCGGCGGGATGTCGACGGTCTATCGCGCCTTCGACCCCACCTTGGAGCGCCGGGTGGCGATCAAGCTGATGCTCCGCGACACCTCGGAGGACCCCGATCAGCTCGAGCGCTTCCGGCGCGAGGCGCGCGCCGTGGCCCGGCTGTCGCACCCCCACGTGGTGACCGTCATCGACTTCGGCGAGGACGACGGCACCCCCTACATCGTGCTCGAGTACGTGGAGGGCGAGACGCTGAAGGAACGGATCAAGCGGCTGAAGCGGTTGCCGGTCGCCGAGGCCGTGGCCTACGCGATCGAGATCGGCCGCGCCCTGACCTGCGCCCACTCCGCCGGCCTGGTGCACCGCGACGTGAAGCCCCAGAACGTGCTGATCGACATGGAGGGCCGCGCGAAGGTCACCGACTTCGGCATAGCGCGCACGCTCGAGGCCGACAACCTCACCGCCACCGGGCGGGTGCTCGGGACCACCGACTACGTGTCGCCCGAGCAGGCCCTGGGGCGGGAGGTGGGGGAGCAGTCCGACGTCTACTCGCTTGGGGTCGTCCTCTACGAGATGCTCACGGGCGAGGTGCCGTTCCGGGGCGAATCCCAGGTGGGGGTGGCCATGCAACACGTGAAGGAGCCGCTCCCCGACGTCCAGCGGCTGCGCCCCGAGGTCTCGGCCTCCCTGGCCTCCGTGGTCGACCACGCCACCGCGAAAGAGCTTCGCAACCGCTACGAGACCGCCGACGAGATGGTCGAGCACCTGGAGGAGGTGCTGGCCATCGAGGTTGCCCGCGCCGGCGAGGCGGGCGGCGAGGCCACCAACGTCCTGCGTGCCCTGCCCGGCGACACGAAGGGCTTCCTCCCCATCCGCCTGCGAAACCCCCGCCGCTGGCTGCTCACCGTGCTGGCCCTCTTCCTGATGGCCGGGGCCGGTGTGGTCTACCTCGCGTCGCGCACGGAGAAGGGCGCAGGGCCGCCAAACGCCGCCCGGCCGGCCGGGCTGTCGCCGGTGATCCTGGCGGCCGACGCCGCCAACGACTACGACCCCGAGGGGGACGGTCGGGAGTCGCCCGAGTCGCCCCAGAACGTCCTGGACGGAAATCCCTCCACCCAGTGGAACACCGAGCGCTACCAAAGCGGCCTGGAGGGAGTGGGCAAGCCCGGAGTGGGCATCTTCGTCGACCCGGGCAAGCCGGTGACCGGCCGGGGCCTGAAGGTCACGACCTCCACGCCGGGCTTCACCGCCGCGGTCTATGCCTCCGACGACGTGCCCAAGCACATCCAGGACTGGAAGCGCCTGAGCCCCGACGCCGAGGTCGCGGAGAGCCAGACGATTCGCTTCGACCGCCCGATCGGGCCCCACCGCCGCTACCTGCTCTGGATCACCAAGCTGCCTGAGGGGAAGAAGGCCGCGATCCAGGAACTGACGTTATACCGATGACGATGCCCTCGCGCCGGCGTCAGCAGCGGTAGCCCGACTCGCGGGCGTGGCGCTCCAGCGCCAGCTCGAGCAGCCGATCGAGTAGCTGCGGGTACTCCAGCCCACCCGCCTCGAACAGCTTGGCGTACACGCTGGTGGGCGTGAAGCCGGGAATCGTGTTCAGCTCGTTTATGAGGACGCGCGCCGCGCCCCGGGGGTCCTCCACGAAGAAGTCGCAGCGAGCCATCCCGGAGCAGTCCACCCGCCGGAAGGCCTCCACGGCGAGCCGGCGCACGCGCTCGCGCGCCTCGGCGGGGATCCGAGCGGGGACCACCAGCTCCATGCCGCCCGCCTCGTACTTGGCCTCGTAGTCGTACCAGTCCGCCTCGATCGCGATCTCGCCCGGCTGGGAGGCTTCGGGCGACTCGTTGCCCAGCACCGAGCACTCGACCTCCATGCCCTGGGCCATGGCCTCGACCACCACCAGCGGATCGTGCGCGAAGGCGCCGGCCAGCGCGGAGGGCAGCGCCGACGCGTCGATCACCTTGGAGATCCCCACCGACGAGCCCAGCCGCGCCGGCTTGACGAAGACGGGCAGGCCGAGGCGCTCGAGCACCGCGGGGTCGTCGTCCTCTCGCAAACCCACGTAGTCGACCTGGGGCAGCCCCCCGGCGGCCATCAGCTCCTTGAACAGCACCTTGTCCATGCACACCGCCGAGCCCATCACCCCCGCGCCCACGTAAGGCAGATCGAGGGCCTCGAGCAGCCCCTGGACGGTTCCGTCCTCGCCGTAGGGACCGTGCAGAACGGGAAAGGCCACCGCACAACCCAGCAGCCCGCCGGCGGGAGTGAGCGCCACCGGCTCGCCCCCGTGGGTCCAGGCGCCCTCGCGCGAGATCCGCGTGTCCACCGGCTCGTGGCCCGCCTGGGTCAGGCCCTCGCGCACCGCGGCCGCCGAGGCGAGCGAGACCTCGTGCTCGCTGGACCGGCCGCCGGCCAGCACGGCGACCCTCACGGGGTGGAGTCCGGCGTGGTCGTCTGCGGCGTGGTGGTCGGGGCCTCGGGCGCCGTGTACTTGCCCACGACCAGGGTGACCGGGGAGCCCTTGCCCACATCCCGCCCCCCCGCCGGGCTCTGGCGCAGCACCTCGCCGTCCTCGGCCCGCTTGTCGGTGGTGCGCCTGCGCACCACCACCCCGAGACCCTCCCTTCTGAGCGCCTGCTTGGCGTCGGCCACCGAGAAGCCCACCACGTCGGGCACCTGGACTTCCTGCTTGGCCTGGTTGGGCTTGGACCTGCGCTGCGACACCACGAGGCTCACGCTGTCGCCGCGCCTGGCCTTGGCGCCCGTGCCGGGCGATTGGCTGAGCACCTCCCCCGAGGGTCGATTCGACTCGCTCTCGCTCGTGGAGACCTCGAGCCCGAGCCGGCCGAGCCGGGTCTCGGCGGCCTCGCGGGTCAAGCCGACCACGTCGGGAACCCTGATCCGCGCCGGCCCGGCGCTCACGAACAGCCGCACGCGCGTGCCGCGGTCGACCAGCACCCCCTCGCCGGGCGAGGTGCGGATGGCCAATCCCTTCTTCACGCTCCTCGAGGCAGCGGTGTCGGCCGTGACCTCCAGGCCCTGCTTCTGCAGCTCGCGGATGGCCAGCCGGCGCGAGGTCTTCCGCACCGAGGGGACCCGCACCTTGCCCGGACCGCTGGAGACGATCAGGGTGACCGCCTGGTCCTTGGGTGCCGACTCGGCGGGGTCGGGGTCCTGGCGCAGCACGGTGTCCAGCTCCGCGCCGCTGCGCTCGCGCTCGACGTTGACCTTCTCGAAACCGTCCCGGTCCAGTCGGGCGCGGGCCTTTCCCAGCTGCAGGCCCACGACCTTGGGAACGCTGGTCTCCTCGGGCCGCGTGAACGCGTAGGCCATGACCCCGATCAGCGCGATCCCCAGCAGCCCCAGGAGGATCCAAAGCCAGCGCCGCCTTTTCCCGCCCCCCTCGCGCGGATCCCCGTCGGCTCCATCGACGGGGGCGGGCAGGACGACGGCGGCGATGTCCCGTGTGCCCTCGGGCGGGGCCTGGTTTTCCCCCCCCTGGGCCTCCACGTAGGGACGGCACGCCTCCAGAGCGGCGGCGAAGTCGTCCGCGCTCTGCCACCGCGCCGCCGGATCCTTGGCCAGCGCCCCCATGACCACCTGCTCGAGGTTGGGCTCGATCTGTCGTTCGCCTCCAGACATCGGCGGGGGCTTCTCCGACAGGTGCTTCAGCGCGATCGACACCGCGCTGTCGCCCTTGAAGGGCAGACGGCCGGTGAGCATCTCGTAAAGCATGATCCCGATCGAGTAGACGTCAGAGGCGGCGGTGACCGGGTGCCCCTGGGCCTGCTCGGGCGACAGGTACTGGGCAGTGCCCATGATCGAACCGGTCTCGGTCATCTCCGACGCTCCGGCGCGCGCGATCCCGAAGTCGGTGACCTTGGCCTGGCCCGCGGAGTCGACGATCACGTTGTGGGGCTTGAAGTCCCGGTGGATCACGTTGTGGTCGTGGGCGAACTGGGCGGCCTCGAGGACCTGCTTGCCGAGGTCGATCACCCGCAGCTGGCCGAGCGGCGCCTCCGCGATCACGATGTCCTTCAGCGTCCGGCCGCTGAGGTGCTCCATCGCGATGTAGTAGGTGCCGTCGTGGTCGCCGCGATCGAAGACGCCCACCACGTGCGGGTGCTGGAGGCCGGCTGCGGACTTGGCCTCGCGGCGGAAGCGCTCCACGAACTCCGCGTCCTGGGCGAAGCGGCGGTGCAGCACCTTCAGCGCGACCTCCCTGCCCAGGTGCGTGTCCTCGGCCCGGTAGACGTCTGCCATGCCCCCCGAGCCGATCCGCCCGACGATCTTGTACCGCCCGTCGACGACCTTGTTGTCGGCCACCTCGGTCACTCAGCGCACCCCCCCGGGACCCAGCAGCGCCTCGAAGACCTGCTTGGCCAGCGGCGCCGCATCCGTGCCCCCCTGGCCCTGGGTGCGCTCGATGGTCACGGCCACCGCCATCTTCGGCCGGTCCAGCGGCGCGAAGGCGATGAACCACGCCTGATTGGCCGTGGCGTTGTCCACCTCCGCGGTGCCGGTCTTGCCCCCCACCTTGACGCCCGACAAGGCAGACGCCGTGCCCGTGCCCTCCTCCACCACGTTGCCCATCATCTGGGCCAGCTGGCGCGCCGAGCTCTCGGACATCACGCGCGACTGACGCGTGGGCCTGAACCGATCGGTCACCCGGCCGTCCTTGGCCACGATCCGCTCGGTCAGGCGCGGGCGCATCAGCTCGCCCCGATTGCCGACCGCCGCCGCCACCATCGCCATCTGCAGCGGGGTGACCAGGATCGTGCCCTCGTCACCGCCCTGGCCGAGGGCCACGCGACCGACGTCGAAGCCGGCGTTGGCGTCCAGCAGCCGCCCCTTGGCGTTGCGTACGCCGCTGGGCTGCATCTGGCCGTCGGGATAGTCCAGCGGGGGATCGCTGTTGAACCCGAAACGCCCCATGTACTTCTCGAGCGTGCCCGGGCCGAGGCTCTCGCCGACCTGCGCCCAGACGGTGTTCACCGAGTTGGTCAGTGCGTCGGTCAACGTGATCGGGCCGAAGTTCTCGCCGCCCGCGTTGGCGAGCGGCACGCCGCTGACCGTCCGGGGCGAGGAGCCGCTGACGATCGACTGGGGGTTGTACTTGCCGCTGTCCAGCGCCGCGGCGGCCGTCACCACCTTGAAGGTGGACCCGGGCGGATAGCCCGACTGGGTGGCGCGGTTGACCAGAGGCGCGTCCGGCGAGCGGTTGAACGCCGAGAACCGCTCCGGGACGTCGTTGGGGTCGTACTCCGGGACGCTGACCATCACCCGCACGCGGCCGGTCTGGGGCTCGATCGCAACGATCGAGCCGTTGCGGCCCCCCAGCGCCTTCAGCGCCGCGCGCTGTCCGTCGGGGTCCAGGGTGGTGACCACCTCCCTGCCCTCGCGGTCGCGGTTCTGGAGCTCGGAGAAGATCGTGCCGAACTCGCTCTCCTCGCCGGTCAGGGCGCCGTTGCGCGAGCGTTCCAGGCCGGCGCGTCCCCGCGAGATGAACGAGTAGCCCACGGCATGGGAGAACAGCGGCCCGGTGGGGTAGGTGCGCGAGAAGACGCGATTCTCCCCGCGGCCGCGGCCAACGCTGCGCGCCAGCACGGTGCCGTCGGAGGCCTTGACCAGCCCTCGCGGTATCTGCTGCTCCTCGATCAGGGGGCGGCGGTTGGACGGCTCGTCCTTCAATGCGGCGGCATCGAAGACCGACCAACGCGAGGTGAAGCCCACGAGGACGGCGAAGAGGACCATCGAGATCCCGAACAGCTGGACGATCTGGCGGTTCACGCGCACCCTCCACGCAGCCAAGGGTCAACGGGGGGTTCGGGGGGCGTGAGCCCCCCGAAGACACTCACACCAGCCCCCCCTGAAGCCGCTGGCGGTCGCGCCGGGCGTGATCGGAGACGATCAGGAGCAGCGCCAGCAGCACCATGTTGGCCACGATCGAGCTGCCCCCGTAGGAGACGAAGGGCAGGGTCACTCCGGTCAGCGGGATCACCTTGGTCACCCCTCCGACGATCACGAACACCTGCAGCGCGAAGACCGCGGTGAGCCCGGCGGCCAGGAGCTTGGAGAAGCCGTCGCCGGCCACCAGCGCGGTCTTGAAGCCGCGGGCCGCGAACAGCAGGTACACCAGGATCAGCCCAGTGGCGCCGAAGAGCCCAACCTCGTCCACGATCACCGCGTAGATGAGATCGGTGTGGGCGGCGGGCAGGATCTTGGTGCCCGTGCCGGGTATCTGCAGCAGTGCCTGACCGAAGCCCTGGCCAAACATCCCGCCGTCGGCCTGGGCGAACAGGCCCTGGGCGATCTGGTAGGAGCCACCCGTCTGCTCCAGCAGCTTGGGATCGAACGGGGTCTGCCAGACGTCGATGCGGTCCTGCACGTGCCCGACGGTGCCGGCCAGGTACGTCGCGCCGCCCAGGAACATCGTGGCGCCGATCCCCACCAGCGACAGCCGCGCGGTGGCGATGTAGAGCAGGGCCAAGAAGCCGCCGAAGAACATCAGCGAGCTGCCCAGGTCCCGGATGAACAGCAGCATGAACATGGCCAGGCCCCAGACCAGCAGCAGCGGCCCGAAGTGCTTGAGCGAGGGTCGTTCGCGCAGCACCGCCGCCACGGAGGCCACGAAGACGGCGAGCAGCACCACCTCGGCCGGACCGAGCCCCAGCGCCACAACCACGAGCACCACGAGGGCGGCGGGCACCACGATGAAGAGCGCCTGCTGGATGCCGCCCAACGGCGTGCTGCGCGCGCGGACCAGCACGTCCCCGGTGTCGCGGAGGTAGCTGGCCAGGAAGATGACGATCGCGATCTTGGCGAACTCCGCCGGCTGGAACTGGACCGGGCCGATCTTCACGGCCAGGAACGCCCCGTTCTCCTGCGTGCCGATCAGCGGGAGGCGCGGCATCAGCAGCAACGCGATACCCGCCGCGGCGATCGTGTACCGGTAGCGCTCCAGCACGGAGTGGTCAGCGAGGAAGACGACCGTGGCCACGAAGAAGAGCAGGCCGATCACGAACCACTGGGCCTGTTCGCGGGCGAGCTCCGGATCGATCCGGTAGATCACCACCAGCCCGAAGGCGGCGAGCGTGGCCGCCAGCGGAAACAGATAGGGGTCGGCGTCCGGCACCCGGGCGCGTATGAACAGGTGCGCAAACACGCACAGGCCCAGAAAGGCCAGGCCGTAGGTCAGCGTCCCGGCCTTGATGTCGTCCACGCCCGATCCGGCCGGGGCCCGCGACACCAGCACGGCGGCGAAGCCCGCGCTGACCACCAGCGCGACGGGCACGAGGCCCAGGAGCTCGCGCGTGCGGGCGCTCATCGCCGGACAACCTCGCTGCCCTGCGCCCCGCCGCCTGCACCCTGCCCGGTGTCGAGCGTGCCGCGCTCGAGCTGGCGCACCAGGTCCTCGGCATCGGCCTTGGACCGCCACTCGTGGTCGAGCAGCCGTTCGCGCCGGCCAGGCGCCAGGGTTCGCGCCGGGATCGAGCTGGCGTAGTGCTCGGAGAACAGGTCGATGCCCATCGGCAGCTCGTAGGGGACGCCCCGGTAGAGCGTTACCAGGCCTGCATCGTCGGTGCCCATGAAGTACACCGAACGGGCGCCGAGGTAGGCGCCTGCGCCGATCACCCCAACCACCAGCAGGACGCCCAGCGCGGTCAAAGCCCGCCGGCCCACGGAACGGCGAGCGTGCGTTCGATGCCCCCGACGAAAATGCCCTCGACGAGACCCGCGTCCCTGCGGGTCTCGTACACGGCTTCCCGCCCCACGGTGGCTTTCCGTCGGAGGGCGGCTTTCCGTCGCGCGGTCCCCCGCGCTGCTCGCCTGCGCCTCCGCGGGTCCGGCCCGTTCGCGCTCGCGCACCGCGGCCTGCACCTCATCGGTGGTCAGGCCCTGGTGGATCGTCTCCGAGCCCGAGAGCGTGCCTTCGTCGTCTTCGCCGTCGCCGTCGCCGTCCTCGCCGAGACGAAAGATCACCACGGTGATGTTGTCCTTGCCGCCGCTCTGGTTGGCGACCCGCACGAGCGCCTCTGCCGCCGCGTCCAGCGACTCCGCGCCGCGCAGGATCGACTCCATCTCGGTATCCGAGACCATCCCGGTCAGACCGTCCGAGCAGAGCAGGAAGACGTCTCCGGCTCGCGCGGTGTGGGTGTGGGTGTCCACCTCCACCTCGGCCTCCGGCCCCAGCGCACGCGTGATGATCGAGCGCTGGGGGTGGTGCTCGGCCGCCTCGGCGGTGAGCTGCCCGCTGCGCTGGAGCTCGGCGACCAGCGAGTGATCATGGGTCAGCTGCTCCAATGCGCCCTCCCGCAGGCAGTAGGCCCGGGAGTCCCCGACGTGGCCCACGCTCACGCCTTCGGACCAGACCACGGCCGCGGTCAGCGTAGTCCCCATGCCGCGTCGCGACGGGTCGCTCTGGGCCATCTCGAAGATCCGCCGGTTGGCCTCCTGGGTGAGCTCGGTGAGCAGCTGCTCGGGCTGGAGTGAAGCGGAGTCCGCATCCCCGGCTGTCCCTTCGAACACGTCCGCTGCGGTGCGGGAGGCCACCTCGCCGGCCTGGGCCCCGCCCATGCCGTCGGCGACGGCGAACAGGGGCGATGCGACCACGTAGTTGTCCTCGTTGGCCTCGCGCTGTCGACCCACGTCCGAGCGCCCGACCGTCTCCGTCACCCTCAGCGCCATCGCCCTACTCCCCGTAGCGGTACTCGGTGTCGCCGATGCGGATCACGTCCGCCTCCTTGAGCCGCTCCGCCCCCCGGACCTGGCGTCCGTTCAGATACGTCCCGTTGGTGGAGCCCATGTCCTCGAGCTGCATGAAGTCGCCGCGGGCATAGACGCGGGCGTGCGCCGACGATGCGAAAGGATCGTCGATGTTGAGGTCCGCGGTGCCCCCCCGCCCCATCGTCACCCCCTCCGGGATGTCGATCACGTCCCCGGGCTCGCGGCCGAGCGCCGCCACCACGGTCAGGTGGGGTGACATGCGACCAAGCAGGCCTCCGCCCTCGGGCTCGTCGCGGCTGCGCCGTCCGCCCGGGGCTTCGACGGGCTCGGAGGCCACGGCCGCCTCCTGACCCCGAGTCAGGTCGCGCAGCGCGCTGCGCGAGACCCAGAGCAGGAACAGGTAGAGGACGGCCAGGAAGCCGAACTTCAACGCCACCGCCAACGGCTCGTCCACGCCGGCCCCTACTCCAGCTCGAAGTCGAGCTCGGTCAGGCCCACGGTGATGCGGTCGCCGTGACGCAGCACGGCTTGCTCCACCCGGCGGCTGTTCACCTTTATGCCGTTGGTCGAGCCCAGGTCGACGACCATCCAGGCGCCGTCCTTGGGGCGCAGCTCGGCGTGGCGGCGCGAGACGTTCGCGTCTTCCACGGTGATCTCGCAGTCGCGGCTTCGGCCGATCACGACGTGCTCGCCGCCCAACACGGTACGCCGGCCGGCGCCGGCGAGCACGGCCCGCGACGAGGTCGCGGGGGGGGCGTCCAGCACCCGGGCGGCGCGGTCCGGCGAGTACACCATGGTGTGCCCGAAGTCCCCCTGCGACGGCGCGTCCTCGGCCAGCGCCTCGTCCGGGTAGGGCTCCGGCTCGCCGAGCTGCTGGGCCTGGATGCCGAACTCGCCCAGTCCCAGGCGCTCGTCGGTCATGAACTCCACCGCCGGCCTGCTGGTCAGGGCCAGCCGCTCGGTGCGGGCGTGCTCGAGCAGGTAGTCCGACAGCTCCTTGCGCAGCGCCGGCTCGTAGGACTGGAACTGCTCGCGGTCCTGCGGAGAGAGAAAGACGCGGTAGTGGTTGGGCACGTAGGTGCGCGAGACCGACACCTGCTTGGACTCCTCCATCTCGCGTGCGAGCTTGCGCGCCAGCTCCACGGGCTCGACCCGCGACTTGAACGCCCGGCTGAAGGCCCCCTCGACCAAGCCGCCGAGCTTCGCTTCCAGGTTCTTGAGAACGCTCATCGGTCGGGGCTCAGGGTAGTGCGGGACCGGCTGCCACGTCCCGCCCGCGGCGTGTGGTGCCGTTCATACGACCACGAGGGCAGCAGCCCCACCGTCACGGCCACCACCGCACCGAGCGCGGCGCCCACCACTACGCCCTGCGCCAGGCCCGGCCCCGCGCCGGACAGCGCGTCGCCCAGCGCCGCGTGGGCCGCCACCAGCCCGACGGTCCACGCTCCGGCGACCAGCATGTCGGCGGCAGCCCAACGCCCGCGGGCGAATAGCGGCAACAGCAAGGCCAGCACGGCCCACACCAGCGCCGGAGCGAGCGCGGGCGTAGACAGCAGCGGCACAACCGCATCGCCGACGGCGTTCACCGCCGAGCCCTCCCAACGGGCGCGGGCGAGCGTCCCGTCGGCGGCCCCGAAGAGCAGGTCACGCTCGGTGAGCACCTCGCACAGCGCCAGCCAGGCAAAGCCGGCCGCGCCCAGTCCGGCACGGCGGCGCGGTGTCGGCGCCAGGGTGGCCAGGCCTACGAACATCGGCGCGATCCCCACAGCCCCCAGCAGGGGCGCAAGGGCAGGAGCCGACCACAGCATGCCGGCCTTGGGCAGCAGCAGCGGCGTGATGGCGAGCGCGCAGGCCAGCACCACCGCGGTACCGGGCTGGCCACCCTCGGTGGCCAGCCACAGGCAGACGGCGGTCGCCGCCACCAGCCAGCCGACGCGGGGAAGCGCAACCACCGCCAGTCCCGCGACCGCGGCGGCGGCCACCGGCGAGAACGACGGGTCGGGACCCAGCCCGGAGAAGGCGGCCAGGGCCAGCAGGCCGGCTCCGAGTCCCGCCGCGCCGCGGGCCGCGAGCGCCGCGCCGCGGCGGGGAGCAGGAGCCCACTCCTCGCCTGCCCGCGATGCGTCAGGCGCAGCCCGATGCACCGTCATGAACCCTGCCCGCGATGCGTCAGGCGCAGCCCGATGCATAAGCGTCACGAGCCGGGTTCGTGCGCGGACGGCAGTGAGGCCGAAGCGCTCAAGGGTCTCGGGCTCGACCAGTCCGCCCTCATCGGCGAGCCCGTCCTCCACCTCGGCCAGCACCGCGCGCAACTCGACGGGCTGGGGCCGATAGGCGGGGTCCGGGTCCAGCGCGGCGTCGATCGCCTCGGCCAGCTCGGGCGGCAGGTCGCGGCGAAGCGAGCGCAGGGGAGGGAACGTCAGCCCCACGCGTCGCGCCGTCGCCGCTGGGCTCTGGGCGCGCACCGGGTTCGTGCCCGTCCAGGCCTCGTACAGGGTCAGGGCCAGCGAGTAGACGTCGCAGGCGGCGGTCACGGGCCGGCCTTCGGCCTGCTCGGGGGCCATGTAGGCCAGGGTCCCCACCACGTCCCCGGCCGCGGTCAGGTCTTCGGCGCTGGCCACGTGGGCGATGCCCAGGTCGGTCAGCTTGGCGAACCCCGAGCCGGCAGCCGGCTCGGCCACGACCATCACGTTGGCGGGCTTGACGTCGCGGTGGATCACGCCGCGCGCGTGGGCATGGGAGAGGGCGTCGCACAGCGCCAGCCCGATCCGGGCCGCGTCGCGGTCCGAGACCGCACCCTCCCTGCTCAGCTCGCCCAGCGTGGCGCCCTCCACCAGCTCGGAGACCAGGTAGAGGTCATCGTCGTCGTAGCCGAACTCGTACAGGGCCACGATGCCCGGATGGTTGAGCCGGGCCGCGGCCAGCGCTTCGCGCTCGGTGCGCGAGCGCTGCGCGTCGTTGCCGCCGCGGGGCACGACCTTGACGGCCACGTCGCGCTTCAGCTTCAGGTCGTGGCCCCGCCAGACGACACCGAACCCCCCGGCACCCAGGCGCTGATCGAGCCGGTAGCGCTCGAGCACCACGGGCCCGCCCGCGCGCCCGGGCCCCAGCCGGACACTGGGCTCGGCCTCGGGGGCGGTGGTGGCTTGGGGCCTTCGCATGTTGGTTGGTAGTTCTGGCCGTCGGCCGCTCCCCCTCCGTCTCGCGGGGTCTGGGGCAGGACAACCGACGAAACGGGCATAATCCCCAGCGGAAGCGAGGCGCGACCCTGTCCTTTTTCGACGAACCGGACCAGACAGCACCCCGAGCGCGTCGTGGGCGACGTACGCCCCCCACGGGTCCCTCGACCGACCGCCAAACCCTCATGGTACGACGCCTCGTCGCCGCGGGGGCGGGGGTCGTGGTGCTGCTGCTGCTCGTATTCGCCTTCCGCGGTTGCCTGAACTCGCGCAAGGAGAGCGCCTACCGCGACTACGTCCGGGAGGTCTCCGCGCTGGTCAAGGAGTCCGACGGGGAGAGCCGCAACCTCTTCCGGGTGCTCTCGGGGCCCGACAACGCCGGCGACGTGGACGTGGAGAACCAGCTCAACACCTTCAGCGGCCAGGCCGGACAGCTGGTCGACCGCGCCTCCCAGATCGACCACCCAGGCGACCTCGACGGTGCGCAGCGCTTCCTGGAGGAGGCCTTCGAGTTCCGGCGCGACGGCGTGGCCGCGATAGCCCGCCAGCTGCCCGCGGCCATCGCCGACCAGGGCGATCAGAAGCGCGGGACCCAGCAGATCGCAGCCAGCATGCAGAGCTTCCTGACCAGCGACGTGATCTATCAGACCCGCGTGGCGCCCAAGCTCCGGTCGGCTCTCGAGCAGGAGGATCTGGGCGGCGAGCCAGTGCCCCGCTCCAGTTTCCTGCCCGACGTGCAGTGGCTGGACCCCGCGACGGTGGCCGACCGCGTGGGCAAGCTCGGGGGCAGCGGCACGAACGACAAGCGGGCGGCCCCCGGGGCCCACGGCACGGGAGTGGCCTCCGCCACCCTGGGCGGGCAGGCGCTCACGCCGGGCGCCTCGGCGAACATCTCCGCGGCCGAGGACCTGTCGCTGACCGTGCAGGTGGCCAACCAGGGCGAGAACACCGAGACGGACGTCAAGGTCAGCGTGACGATCGGCCGCGGCAACGACGCCATCAAGGCGGAGAAGGTGCTCGACACGATCGCCGAGGGCGAGACCAAGGCGGTCGAGATCCCTATCGGCGACCAGCCCCCGACGGGCCAGAACGTGCCGGTGGGGGTGGACGTCGCGAAGGTGGCCGGCGAGGAGAAGCTGAATAACAACAAGGCGACCTACTCCGCCATCTTCTCCCGCTGACCCACCACCGAGATCTTCCGCCGGGCTAGTCTCCGGCCCGTGGGCGAGCTGACTTCTATCCAGGGCATCGTCGCGCTGGCGGCCGCGGGGGTCGGCCTGGTGGCCCTGATCCTCGCCATCGTGCTGGCCGTCAAGGTCCGGCGACTGCGCTCGGCTCAGGTCCAGGTCCTCGGCGACGCCGGCGACCTGGACCTGGTGGAGCACGCGGCGCGGCTGGAGCAGGGTTTCGTCGCCCTGCGCGACTGGGTTGACGAGACCGCGACGGGAATCGAGAGCAGGATGGTGGCGGCCGAGAGCAGGATCGACGGCTGCGTGGCCTACCGGTCCGTGGTCCGGTACGACGCCTACGGCGAGATGTCGGGGCGCCAATCGAGCTCCATCGCGCTGCTTGACGCACACCGCTCCGGGGTGGTGCTGTCCTCGATCCTGCATCGCGAGAATGCGCGCGTCTACGTGAAGCCGGTGGTGGAGGGTGCGTCCGAGCTCGAGCTGTCGCCCGAGGAGCAGGAGGCGATGGCCGCCGCGCTCGAGGGCCGGGCGGGCTCCTCCATCGACGCCTGAAGCCGTGGCGCTCACGGTCGCCTATCTCGGCCCGGCGGGCACGCACACCGAGGAGGCGCTGATCGCGTCTGCGGCAGAGGAGGTCCGGCGCGAGCCTCGCGCCACGCTGCACGAGACGATCATGGCCGTGCAGCTCGGCGAGACCGATCGCGCCGTGGTGCCGATCGAGAACTCCTTGGAGGGCGGGGTGGCGGCGACGCTGGACGCGCTGGCCGGCGACGCCGACCGGGTCCGGATCGTGGCCGAGGTCGTGCACCCCATCCACCACCAGTTGATCACCCGTCCGGGCGTCTCGCTCCAAGAGATCTCGGGGGTGGTCTCCTTTCCCCACGCCACCGGCCAGTGCGATTCCTTCCTGCGCAAGCAGCTGCCCCGTGCCGAGTGGCTGCCGGCCAGCTCCACGGCGGAAGCCGTGCGCCTGGTCAGCCAGTCGGCCGAGCCTCTCGCCGCGCTGGGGTCCTCGCTGGCGGCCGAGCTGTACGGATGCCGCGTGCTGGCCCGCGACGTGGAGGACCGGCCCGACAACCTGACCCGCTTCGTATGGCTGGCCCCGGGTGCGCAGGTGGACGCCGGGCCCCACCCGGAGTCGAAGACCTCGATCGTGTTCTGGGGCTTCAACGACGCCTCGCCCGGAGCGCTGGTGGCCGTCCTGCAGGAGCTCTCGGACCGGGGGATCAACATGACGCGGATCGAGTCGCGGCCGCGGCGGGTCCGGTTGGGGCACTACATGTTCTTCGCCGACCTGGACGGCCACGCCGCGGACCCCCGTGTGGCCGACGCGCTCGACGGGCTCGCCGCACGGGTGCAGACGCTGCGGCTGCTCGGCTCATACCCCTCCCGCCCGGGCCGACCGATCATCTAGACTGGCGCCACCGTGAAGGCCCGCTATCACGCGGTACCGGCAGTGCAGGAAGGCGGGTCAGGCCCAGCCTCCGTCGGCGCACGGGTGGGCGCCACCGGCCATCGCCCGGGGTCGTCGGGCCGGGTCCTGGTGCTCAATGCGTCGTACGAGCCGATCAACGTCTGCACCGTGCGCCGCGCCGCGGTACTCGTGCTCAAGGAGCGCGCGGAGATCCTCGAACGGGGCGAGTGGGCCCTGCACGCCGAAGCCCTGACCCTTCCTCGGCCCACCGTCATCCGCCTGACCACCTACGTGCGCATCCCCCGCGACGCGCACCGGCGCAAGATCACCCGGCGCGCGGTGTTCGCCCGCGACCGGTGGACGTGCCAGTACTGCGGCCACGAGCGGGGCAACCTGACCGTGGATCACGTGATCCCGCGGTCCAAGGGCGGGGGCTCGAGCTGGGAGAACATCGTCACCTGCTGTGCACCGTGCAACCGGCGCAAGGGCGACCGGCTGCCGCGCCAGGCGAACATGGTTCCCCGCCACGCACCCCGGGCGCCGAGCTCGACCGTCTTCATCCACGTAGCCGCGCCGGTGATCCCGCAGGCGTGGGAGCGGTATCTGGCCTTGGCAGCCTGAGCGCCGTGGCGGCAACCGCTCGGTCCGAAACCAAGCAATCCAAGGAAGAGGCGACGAAGTGTGCCTTGGCACACGAGAAGCCGATGACGCCGGAGTGCGCCGGTTTGCAGGCACCGAGGGGCTGAGACGAAGAGAGGCGCCCCGAGGGGCGCCTCTCGACAGCTGATGTGGACCAGCACCGGAGGGCATTCACAGGCGACCAACGCCTGGGCCGGAGGGACAAGTCCCGGCCTACCTCCCCGGCGGATGTCCGGTTGGACTCCGCTGAACGGGGCCCAAGCATCCGTACCTAGCGGCCGGACACCTCCAGAGTCCCGTAATTTCTGTGAATCAAGTTAGGACCACCTCCTTTCCCTGGTAGCCCGAAAAATAGCAAGCAGCTCTGACGGTCGCGTCGTAGGGCCCTATTCCTCGCCTTCCTCCAAGTCCTCGACGTCCTCCTCGACGTCCGCCGGCCCGTCGTCGGCCACGCCGGGGTCGAGCTCTACCGCGACCTCGCCCGGCAGCTCGTCGATCGGCACGACACCGTCGACATCGCCCTCCGCAACCGTGGATGTGTCCGCTTCGTCCTCCATCACCAGGGCCACGGCGCTCACCACGTCCTCCTCACGGAGGTTCATCAGCCTCACCCCCTGGGCCGCGCGGCCCTGCTGGGAGATACCCCTCACCCCGGTGCGCTGGACCATCCCCTCGCGGGAGATGAAGACCAGGTCCTGGTGCTCGCGCACGATCAGCGCCCCGGCCACGCCGCCCTTTCGCTCGGTCATGCTGATGGTCTTCACGCCCATCGCCCCGCGCCCCTTGACCGGGTAGTCGGCGATCGGCGTTCGCTTGCCGTAGCCGTTCTCGGTGATCACCAGCAGGTCGGTGTCGTCGCGGGCGATGTCCATCGAGAGCACGCAGTTGTCCCCGCGGGAGACGTTCATGCCGCGCACGCCGCCGGTGTCGCGGCCCATCGGCCGCGCGGCGTCCTCGGAGAAGCGCGCCGCCTGTCCCGAGCGCGAGACCATGATGATGTCGTCCTCCCCGTCGGTCCTGCGCACGGCCACAAGCTCGTCGTCGTCGCGGATCTTGATGGCGATGATCCCGTCGGCCTTGATCGGGGTGTTGTAGGCCGGGAACTCGGTCTTCTTGATCTGGCCCTGGCGGGTGGCGAACACGAGGTACTTGCCCTCGGTGAAGTCGCGCGTGGAGAGCACGGCCCGCACGAATTCTCCTTCGCGAAGCGGCAGCACGTTCACCAGCGCGCGTCCGCGGGCGGTGCGGCCGGCTTCGGGCAGCTCGTAGACCTTCTGCCGATACACCTTGCCGCGGTTGGTGAAGAACAGGAGGAAGTCGTGGGTCGAGCACACGAAGAGGTGCTCGATGTAGTCGTCCTCCTTCATCTCCATACCGGTCACTCCGACGCCGCCCCGCTTCTGCTTGCGGTAGGTGTCCAGCGGCAGGCGCTTGATGTAGCCCGTCGACGTGATCGCGATGACCATCTGCTGATCGGCGATCAGGTCCTCGATGTCGATGTCGTCGGCGGAGTGGGTGATCGTGGTCCGCCTCGGGTTGCCGTAGGCGTCCCTGATCTCGGTGAGCTCCTCCTTGATCAGGTCGCGCACGCGCTGCTCGTCGCCGAGGATCTCGCGCAGCTCGCGGATGCGCTCGAGCACGTCGTCGTGCTCGGCCTGGATCTTGTCGGCCTCCATGGCCGTCAGGCGCTGCAGGCGCAGGTCCAGGATGGCCTGGGCCTGGATCCGCGAGAGGCCGAAGCGCTCCATCAGACCCTCGCGGGCGGCGTCGGGGTCGCGGGAGCCCCTGATCAGCTCGATCACCGCATCGATGTCGGCGATCGCGATCAGCAGGCCTTCGAGGATGTGCAGGCGGGCCTCGCGCTGGCGCAGCTCGTGCTTGGTCCGGCGCACCACCACATCGCGCTGGTGATTGACGTACTCGCCGATCACCTCGCGCAGCGACAGGGTCCTCGGCACACCATCGACCAGCGCCACCGTGTTCACGCCGAACGTGGTCTGCAGAGAGGTGAACTTGTAGAGGTTGTTCAGCACCACCTTCGGGATGGCATCGCGCTTGAGCTCGATCACGAGCCGGATGCCGGACTTGTCCGACTCGTCGCGCAGGTCCGACACGCCCTTCACGCGGCCGTTCTGCACGACCTCCGCGATCTTCTTGATCAGGCCCGATCCGTCGTTGCGACCGTCGCCCTTGGACACCTGGTAGGGCATCTCGGTGACGATGATCGCCTCCTTGCCCTGGCGGATCGGCTCGATGTGGGCCTTGCCCTGGATCACCACCCGGCCCCGCCCGGTCTCGTAGGCGTCCTTGATCCCCTGCCAGCCGAGGATCGTGCCGCCGGTCGGGAAGTCGGGGCCCTTGATGTGCCGCATCAGGCCCGCCACGTCGATCTGCGGATCGTCGACGTAGGCGATCGTGGCGTCGATCGTCTCCGCCAGGTTGTGCGGCGGGATGTTGGTGGCCATACCCACGGCGATGCCCGCGGACCCGTTGACCAGAAGGTTGGGGAAGCGCGACGGGAGGATCGTCGGCTCCAGCCGCGTGTCGTCGTAGTTGGGCGTGAAGTCGACGGTGTCCGCGTCAATGTCGCGGAGCATCTCGGTGGCCAGCCGGGCGAGGCGCGCCTCGGTGTACCTCATCGCGGCAGCCGGATCGTTGTCGATCGAGCCGAAGTTGCCCTGGCCGTCCACCAGGGGCTCGCGCAGGTTGAAGTCCTGCGCCATCCGCACGAGCGTGTCGTAGATCGACGAGTCGCCGTGCGGGTGGAAGTTGCCCATCACCCCACCCACGACGTTCGCGCACTTGCGGTAGGGCCGGTTGGGCTGCAGGCCCGACTCGTGCATCGAGTACAGCACCCGGCGGTGCACGGGCTTCAGCCCATCGCGCACGTCGGGCAGCGCCCGGCCGACGATCACGCTCATCGCGTAGTCGAGGTAGGAGGAGCGCATCTCCTCCTCGAGCCCGCGCGGCTCGATGTTGCCGCCCGAGAGGGTCTCCGCACCGGCCATCAGGCAGTCCCTCCTTCAGTCACGCCAGCCAACCTCGATTCTGTGCGAAAACCAAGCAATCCAAGGAAGAGGCGACGACGTGTGCTTTGCACACGAGGAGCCGATGACGCCGGAGTGCGCAGGTTTGCAGCCTCAGACATCGAGGTTGGCGACGTTTCTGGCGTTGTCCTCGATGAACTTGCGCCGCGGCTCGACGTTGTCGCCCATCAGCTTGGAGAAGATGTCGTCGGCCGCGGCCGCGTCGTCGACGGTCACCTGCTGCAGCGTCCGGCGCTCGGCGTCCATCGTGGTGTCGTAGAGCTGGTCGGGGTTCATCTCGCCCAAGCCCTTGAAGCGCTGGATGTTAACCCCGTCCCCCGCCACGTCGAGCACCTTCTGGCGCAGCTCCTCAAAGGACAGCGCCTGCTCCTCCTTGCGCCCCAGGCGAACGTCGAACGGCGGCGTACCCGCCAGCTGCTCCAGCTCGGAGTGCACGCGTACAAAGCTCGCGTACTCCCGGCGGCCGAACATCTCCTTGCGCAGGATGTAGGTGGAGGCCGCGCCGGTCTTTCGCTCGATCACGCGCACGGTCATCTCCACGGCGTCCTCGCTCAACAGCTCGGTCTCGAAGGGCTCACCCTCGGGCGCCTCCCGCTTGAGCACCTCCAGGACGGTCTGTGCGTCGGTGGCTCCCGAGTCGAGGATCTGGGACTCCTCGAGGAAGGTCACCGTGTCGAAGCCAAACTCGGCGCGCAGGGCCGAGGCCCAGCCCTCGTACTGCTTGAGCAGGCGGCCGTACCTCTGCCAGCGCGAGTGGGTCAGCTTGAACGCCGTCCCCGTCCGGTCGGTGACGTCGATCTTCTCCAGCTTGTCGCGCAGCAGCACCTCCTCGAGCTCGGACTCCTTCTCGATGTAGAGGTCGTTGCTGCCGTTCTTGAGCTTGTACAGCGGCGCCTTGCCCAGGTAGACGTACCCGGCGTCGATCAGCTCGGGCATCTCGCGGAAGAGGAAGGTGAGCACCAGCGTGCGGATGTGCGCTCCGTCCACGTCGGCGTCGCACATGACGATGACCTTGTGGTAGCGGGCCCGCTCGATGTCGAACTCGTCGCGGATCCCGGTGCCGATCGCGGTGATCATCGCCTGGATCTCGTTGTTGGAGAGCACCTTGTCGATGCGGTTCTTCTCCACGTTGATGATCTTTCCGCGCAGGGGCAGGACGGCCTGGGTGTTGCGGTCGCGGCCCTGCTTGGCCGAGCCCCCGGCCGAATCGCCCTCGACGATGAATATCTCCGCCAGCGCCGGGTCGCGTACCGAGCAGTCGGCCAGCTTCCCCGGCAGCGTGGTGTTCTCCAGCGCGGACTTGCGCCGGGTCAGGTCACGCGCCTTGCGCGCGGCCTCCCGGGCCCGGGAGGCCTGGACGGACTTGCGGATGATGTCGCGTCCGTCGGTGGGGTTCTCCTCGAGGAACTCGGCCAGGCCCCGGTTGACGGCGGCCTGCACGAAGCCCTCGACGGGCGGGTTGCCCAGCTTCGTCTTGGTCTGGCCCTCGAACTGGGGGTCCTGGACCTTGATCGAGACGATCGCGGTCAGCCCTTCGCGCACGTCCTCCCCGCTCAGGTTGTTGTCCTTCTCCTTGAGCTCGCCCTTCTGTCGCGCATAGTTGTTGATCGTGCGGGTGAGCGCCGAGCGAAAGCCCGACAGGTGGGTGCCGCCCTCGATCGTGTTGATGTTGTTTGCGAACGACAGAAGGTTCTCCTGGTAGGAGGAGTTCCACTGCAACGCCACCTCGACCTCGCCGAGCTCGGTCTCCTCGGTGATGGAGACGATCTTCTTGTGCAGCGGCTCGCGTGTGCCCTGGGAGTGCAGGTGCCTGACGAAGTCGACGATGCCGCCCTCGTACCGGAAGGAGACCTTGAAGCCCTCGCCGCGCTCGTCGGAGTAGTCGATCTTCAGGCCCTTGGTCAGGAAGGCCATCTCCCGGAAGCGCTGCTCGATGGTCTCCCGGTCGTAGTCGATGGTCTCGAAGATCTCGAGGTCGGGCAGGAAGGTGATCCTGGTGCCGCGCCGGTCGGTCTTCTCCCCCCTCGCCAGCTCCGTCTGGGGCGCGCCCCGCTCGTATGTCTGGGTCCATTCGAAACCGTCTCGCCAGATGGTCAGGTCGAGCTTCTCGGCGAGCGCGTTGACCACGGAGACGCCGACGCCGTGGAGCCCTCCGGACACCTTGTAGCCGCCACCGTCGCCGAACTTCCCGCCGGCGTGCAGCACGGTCAGGACGACCTCGGCCGCCGGTCGCTGCTCCTTCTCGTGCATCTCGACCGGAATGCCGCGACCGTCGTCGGTCACCGTGACCGAGTTGTCGGGGTGAATCGTTATCTCGACGTGGTCCGCTTCGCCGGCCAGGGCCTCGTCGACGGAGTTGTCCATCACCTCGTAGATCAGGTGGTGCAGCCCCCTGATCCCCGTCGAGCCGATGTACATGCCGGGGCGCTTGCGCACCGCCTCGAGTCCCTCGAGCACGGTGATGTCCTGTGCCCCGTAGCTGCCGCCTGTGCCCCGTGGTGGGGTATTGCCGTTCTTTGCGTCCTTCGCCAAGCGAAACCTTTCGTCACCTATGAAGAGACCCCGGTCGGGCGCTGGGCCAGCGAAAGCCGGGGCACTCGTTGAGGCAGGGTGGGATGTTAGCAGGATTGGGCCCGCCCCGAGCGCCGCGGAGCGTTACAAATCGCCTGCAAAACGCACAAAAACGAGCGCCTGGGGGGCAGGGGCGTTGTCAGGCATTATGGGGCGCCGCCCCAACCGGGTTGCGGCGTCTGTCAGGGGGCCCTCTGGACGCGGAACTTCAAGGCGCCGACAGAGTCGTCCGCCCCCCCACCGAGCACCCCGTTCAGGCGCGCCCGGAGGTCGGGCTCGAGCAGCTGGAGCTCCTGCGCCCACACGGCCGAGGCGCACGCGACCGAGACCGTGTGCTCGCGCGCGGACACGGGCTGCGACTCTGCGGCCACCGCCGGCCCGACGGCCTGGGCCCACACGGCCTGCACGCGGGCGAGCAGGGTCCGCGGCCGGGCGTGGCCCGTCACCGACTCCAGCGCTGCGCCCAGCGGGCGCGGACCGGTGCGCCTCACGCTCGAATCGCCCCTTCGAGCGGGCCCGTGGCCACGCCGGCCTCGACCTCGATCAGGCGAACGCCGGAGTCGTGTGCCCCGGGCACGTGGTCGACATCGGTAGTCGCCAGGACGCTCTGCCCCCCCTCGCGCAGCAGATCGGCCAGCAGGTGGCGACGGGAGGCGTCGAGCTCGGACATCACGTCATCGAGCAGCATGACCGGAGTGCGGCCGCGCTGATCTCGCAGGACATCGCGCTCGGCGAACAGCAGCGCGAGGAGGGCGACCCGCTGCTGGCCCTGGGACCCATAGCGGCGCAGCGAGCGCCCGCCGTGGCCCAGCCGAACGTCGTCGCGATGCGGCCCGTGGGCGGTGAAGCCCCGTTCCAGGTCCGCCGCATGGCGTTCGGCCAGCTCGGCGGCGAATGCGCCGGCGTCGGTGGCGCTCGAGCGTGGGCGGTACTGCAGGGTCGCTGCCTCCGGGAGGCCGAGAAGGGCTGACAGCTCGCCAAAGCGCGGCGCAAGCAGCGCTACTGCCTCGACCCGGTCGGCCATCAGCTGCACTCCCCATTGCGCAAGCTCCGCATCCCAGGTGGCCAGCGTGGCCGGACTGCTGGCGCCGGCCCGAATGCGGTAAAGCAGCGCATTGCGCTGGGCAAGGGCGCGAGAGTAGGCCGTGCGGGTCTCCTGCCGCGCGGGCCAGACGGCTGCGACAAAGGAGTCCAGGTGCCCGCGCCGCGAAGCGGGGGGGCCCTTGACCAGCTCCAGGCGCTCGGGCAGGAACACACTCACCAAAGGGCGGGCCGGTGTTCTTGACAGGCTGTCCACAGGCGAGCCGTCGACGCGATGCACCTTGGCCGCACCGGGTTCAAGCCCCACTTCCAGCCGGTGGGTGGTGCCGCTGTCCTCGACGGTGTCGACGGCGACGCGCGCGGCGGGGGCTCCGGCCCGGACGAGCTCTCGCTCGTTGCTGGTGCGCGGCGAGCGACCGACGCAGCCAAAGTAGATCGCCTCGAGCAGGTTCGTCTTGCCCGCCCCGTTGGGGCCGGCGACCACGCTCAACCCATCCCCCACGTCGACCGTCGCGCGCTCGTAGTTGCGAAAGTCGCGAAGCTCCACGTCCGTGACGCGCACCGGGGCCGGGCGGGCTCAGGCGTTCAACCTGATCGGCATGACCAGGTAGATGAAGCCACCGTCGTCCCCGGACTGGATCAGGCCGGGGCGCAGCGGACTGATGAGCTTGAGCACCAGCTCCTCTGTCTCGGCGCTCTCCAGCCCGTCCCGAAAGAACTCCGGGTTGAAGCCGATCTCCAAAGGTTCGCCCTTGAACGGAACCGGCAGCGATTCCGACGCTTCGCCGACGTCGGGCGTCTGGGCCGACACCTCGAGCGCCCCTTCGGTGAAGGACAGACGCAAGGGAGCGTTCTTCTGAGCGAGGAGGCTGATCCGACGCACCACCTCGAGCAGCTCGCCGCGTTCGATGCGCAGCTCGTGCTCGTAGGACTCCGGCAACAACTGCTGATAGTTCGGGAATCGACCATCCACCAGGCGCGAAGACAGCACTACGTCGCCGGCGGCGAACACGACCTGGTTCTCCAGCGCGGTGACGCGTATCTGCTCGTCGCTATCCGTTGACACCACCCGACTCAGCTCCTGAAGCGTTCGCGCGGGCACATTCGCCTCCAGAGAGCCCTCCAGGGCAGGTTCGAGCTTTGCCTCTCTCACCGACAGCCGGTAGGAGTCAGTGGCGACCATGCGCAGGTCCGAGCCGCTCGCCGTGACCAGGACGCCGGTGAGGTGAGGACGCGTCTCGTCGCGAGAGGCTGAGCGAGCCACGCGGGCGATCGTCTCCACGAACGCCGGGGCAGGAACGGCGAGGGCCGACGCCTCATCGGGCTGGGGAAGGTTGGGGAAGTCCTCGAGCGGGAGGGTGCGCAGGTGAAACCTTGCGGACCCGGAGATGACCTCGATGTCCTGTTGGGAGGGCCTGTACTCCAGCGAGAGATCAGGCTTTGGCAGCGAGCGGGCTACGTCGAGCAGGAGCCGTCCGGGCACGACGACCGAGCCCTCGGACTGGATGTCGGCATCGAAGCCGGCACGGATCCCGAGGTCGGTGTCGGTGGCCTGAAGCTCGGCGCGCCCATCCTCGAGTCGGATGAGCACCCCGGCAAGCGTCTGGATCGCACTTCGCGTGGATGCCGCCCGAGCGACGACGGACAACTTAGCCAGGAACGTTTCCCGTGAAACGGAGAGCTTCACCTCATCTACCTGGTGTTCTAGGTGGAGTAGGGGGTGTGGAGAGGTTCATAGGATCGCTTTCTTGGCCTTGGGGTGCGACATGCTGCGTCAAGGCGGTGTTGAGGGAACTGTGGATTCTTACAACCGTTGCGGAAGTCACGGTGCTGTCACCAGGCTCTTGCGCAGGCTCTCCACCTTCATGGCCAGCTCGGGGTCGCGATGGACCTCCGCATCGACGCTGCGCACGGCCGAGAGGACCGTTGAGTGATCACGCCCACCGAAGCCGCGACCGATCTCCGGCAGGCTCTGGCTCGTCAGTTCGCGGGCCAGGTACATCGCGACCTTGCGTGCGCGGGAGACGGCGGGACGACGGTCTCGGGCGAGGAGCTGCTCGGGTGTGAGGTCGAAGGCGGCCGCCGCAGCCTGGACGATGGTGCTCACGCTGCAGGGGTCGGTGATCGAGGGGGGCGCAAGACGTTTCAGAAGGCGCCGGGCGAGCTCGGGGGTGGGGGGCTCGTCACGAAGCGACGCGTAGGCCACGACCTGGATCAGAGCAGCTTCCAGCGCGCGAACGCTGGTACTCACCCGGGCCGCGATCTCCTCGAGCAGGGCGGGATCGAGGTGAATGTCGTCAAGTCGCGCCCGCTTTTCGAGGATCGCCTTGCGCACTTGGAGATCCGGGCGCTCGAGCGACACCACGAGACCCGACCCGAACCGCTCACCGAGCCTCTCCTCCAGGTCCTCCAGCTCGTCCGGGGAGCGGTCGGACGTCATCACCAGCTGCTTGCCGGAGTCCCTCAGCGCGTTGAAGGTGTGGAAGAGCTCCTCTTCGGTACGCACCTTTTCGGCGAGGAACTGCACGTCGTCGAGCAGCAGGACGTCGACCGCCCGAAAGCTCTCCTTGAAGGCGGTCATGTCGCGAGCCTGGACCGCGCGGACGAATTCGGTGGTGAACTCCTCGACGGGGGCGTAGCGCACGCGCAACCCGGCTTCGTGGCGACAGATGTAGTTGCCGATCGCGTGGAGCAGGTGGGTCTTGCCGAGTCCCGGCCGACCATGGATGAACAGGGGGTTGTAGGCGTGGCCGGGCTGCTCGGCCACAGCGAGAGCAGCCGCATGGGCAAAGCGGTTTCCCTGCCCGATCACGAATTGCTCGAAGGTGTACTTGGCGATCAGCTGCTGGGAGTCTCCACGTCCGGACGTGGGGAGAGGGGCTTCGGTGTCGGGCTGCCAGTCCGCGGCCACGACCTCTACGGCGGCGTCAGGGCGAAAAGCCCGTCGCACGGCGCCAAGGAGGTGCTCCGAGTAGCGATCGCGGACCCACGTGCGGATGTGATCGGGAGCGCGAACGAACAGCACCGTCCCTTGGACGCCGGCCAGCTCGAGGGGATCGAGCCAGATGTGGAAGGTGAAGTCAGCCACCTCGGTGCGCAACTCGGTGCGCACGGCACTCCAGATTGAATCCAGCTGTTGGCGCTCAGGCAGAAACGACCCTCCCCGAGGACGGTTCGACGACGGTGTGCGGGAGAGGGCGCGGATCGAAGCTCGTGCCCTCGGAGCGGCCGAGTCTACACCCGCCTCGGGCCCCCGCAGGCGGCGTATGGGAGTCCAGGCCGGCGAACGCGCAAATCGCGAGGAATGCCCTCAGCCGGATGTGGACGTTCGAGGGATCCGGGGGTCGCCGGCTCGTATCGGGACCCCCGGGAAGGCCGAGTCAGCCGGGGGCTATACTGCCGCGGTTCCGGAGACCTTTCGTTCATGAAGCGCACCTACCAGCCCAAGAAGCGCAAGCGTGCACGCACGCACGGCTTTCGTGCCCGCATGAGCACGCGTGGGGGCAGGGAGGTCCTTCGCCGCCGGCGCAGCAAGGGCCGGGCTCGCCTCACCCCTTAGTCATGCCGGAGCCCTCCGGCGATCCCCGGGGCGCACGCCGCAACCGCCGCCGACTGTCGCGAAGTGGAGAGTTCGAGCGGGTCTACCGCGAGGGCCGTTCGCACGCCGGTCGCCACCTGATCCTCTACGCCTTCCCGCGCAGCAGTGGATCCGAGGGTCCGCGCCTCGGCATCTCCGTCGGGCGCCGAGTGGGCGGGGCGGTCGAGCGCAACCGGGTCAAGCGGATGCTGCGCGAGTCATTCTGGGCGTGCGCCGGGCCTCTGCCCGAGAGCCACGACTTCGTCGTCGTAGCGCGCCCGGGGGCGGCGCGCCTGGCCGAGGAGAGGGGGGCGGCCGGCCTGCGAGAGGCGTTGGCGGAGTTGCTCCGAGGCGCAGGGCTCGTTGGGACGGACGGCCCGTCGGAGGGCTTGTGACAGTGCTGCGTGCCATCGCGACCGCCCCAGTGCGCGTGTACCAGCGCGCCATCTCTCCCGCGATCCCCAGACGGTGCAAGTACCATCCGACCTGCTCGGAGTATGCGATCGCCGCCGTGCGGCGTTACGGCATACTCCGGGGCTTGGTGCTGGCCGCCTGGCGCCTGCTGCGATGCAACCCGTGGAGCCACGGCGGCGTCGACTTCGTCGAGGACCAGAACGTGTTTCGCCCTCGCTCCCGCAAATCATGACGCCGATAGCGATCATCCCCAAGCCGGCCCTCGACGTGCTCGAGGACGTGCTCAGGTTCTGGCACGACGCGGTCGGGGGCGGGGCCAACAGCTGGGGCTTCGCGATCATCCTGCTGACTTTCACCATTCGCCTGCTGATCCTGCCGCTCACCTTCAAGTCGGTGAAGTCGATGCAGAAGCTCCAGGTGCTTCAGCCGGAGATGAAGAAGATCCAGGCGCGGTTCAAGGGCGACAAGCAGCGCATGAACCAGGAGATGATGAAGTTCTACCAGGAGAACAAGGTCAACCCCCTGGGCTCCTGTCTCCCGCTGGCGCTGCAGATCCCGTTCTTCGTCGCCCTCTTCGAGCTGCTGCGCAGCGAGTCGTTCGAGGGTGACATCGCGGACAACGAGAGCTTCCTGCTGATCCCGGATCTGGCCGAGAAGCTGACCGGCCACCCCTTCGTTCTGGCGGTGATGATCGTCCTCTACATCGGCACGCAGCTGATCGCAAGCCTGATCACCATGGTCGGTGGTGACAAGACCCAGCAGCGGATCATGCTCGCCCTGCCGTTCGTCTTCACCCCGTTCATCATCACCTTTCAGGCGGGCCTGATCCTCTACTGGGTCACGACGAACTTCTGGACTATCGGGCAGCAGTTGGTGGTGCGCAAGCTCTACCCCAAGCCCGAGGTGCTCAAGGAAGTCGCGGAGGACGCCCCCTCCCCCGCCCGAAAGAAGCCGCGAACCGCCGTGGCCGCGGTGGAATCGGGGAACGGCGGCTCGGCTTCCGCCGCGCCGCCCAAGTCGCCGCGCAAGAAGAAGAAGCGATCCGGGCGTCGCCGGTAGCGGTTGCCGGCATGGCTGAAGCCCGGGATCGTGAGGCAGCCGATGAGCCGCTCCCGGCCGACCCGGCCGAGCGGCTGCGCCTTGTGGTGTTACGGGTCACGCAGGCGCTGGGACTTCAAGCCACCGTTGACGTCGAAGACACCGACGAAGAGCTACGGGCCGTCGTCGAAGGAGAGGATCTCGGCCTCCTGATCGGCAAGCACGGCGCCACCATCGACGCACTCCAGCACCTGGCCGTAAGGATTGTCCTGCACGGCGAGACCGACGACCGGCGGATCGTCGTGGACGCGGCCGGGTACCGAGCGCGGCGCGAGAACGCCCTGCAGCGGGAGGCCGACAGGGCCGTAGCCGACGCCTTGCGCTATGGCCGCGCGGTCGAGCTGGAGCCGATGCGGGCGCCAGAGCGCAAGGTCGTGCACATCTACCTGCGCGACCGGACCGACATCGAGACCCACAGCGAGGGAGACGAGCCTGAACGCCGGCTGGTTGTATCCCCGCTTCGCCCCACCGCCAAGCCCTGACCGTTTCACGAGAAACGGTCGACGGCCTGGCCGCCCTCCACCGCCTCGACGGCCGACAGCAGCAACAGCTGGCGCTCTTGCTCGAGGCCCTGGCCGCCGAGCCAGATCCGCATACCACCGTCAGCAGGCCCGACGAGGCTGCTCGGATCCACCTGGCGGACAGCCTCTCGGCCCTCGATCTCCCGGCCGTCGCCGCAGCGAGCTCCCTGGCCGACGTCGGTGCGGGAGCGGGGTTTCCCGGCCTGGCCCTCGCCGTCGCCCTGCCGAGGGCCTCGGTCGTGCTGGTCGAGTCCATGGCCCGCAAGCGCGCCGTCATCGCTCGTCTTGCCCGGTGTGCCGAGCTCGAGAACGCGACGATCGCCGGCGCACGGGCCGAGGACCACGCCCGCATGGACGGAGCGAGCCGATACAGCGTGGTCACCGCCCGCGCGGTCGCACCGCTGGCGGTCCTGATCGAGTACGCGGCCCCCCTCTTGACGATGGAGGGGAGCTTGGTGGCCTGGAAGGGCCGTCGCGACGCCGGCGAAGAGGAGGCGGGGACGCGCGCCGCCGCCACGATCGGGATGGAGCTCAGCGAAGTCCGCCGCGTGACGCCCTTCGCGGGCGCTCGCGATCGTCACCTGCACGTGTACCGCAAGTTCGTGGCGACACCGGAGCGGTATCCGCGCCGCGCCGGCGTGGCCCGGAAGCGCCCCCTGGCCTAGGAGCCGCCCCTGGACGGGCATGGGCAGGAGACGAAGGTTCGGCCCCGAAGCCATGGGCGGGGGGCGAGTTCCGACCGCGCGCGCCTCTACCTTGCGGAGCCTGATGGGCACGATCTTCGCCATAACGAATCAGAAAGGCGGTGTGGGGAAGACCACCACCGCCGTGAACATCGCGGCCAGCGTCGCCGACGCCGGCTACGAGACGCTGCTGGTAGACCTCGACCCACAGTGCAACGCCACGGTCGGGCTGGGCCTGGAGAAGGATCTGAGCCCGAATGTCTATGACTGCCTCAGCGGCCACGCAACGCTCGACCAGGCGGCTCGCGCGAGCGCCGTCTCGCACCTCTCGGTAGTACCCGCCACTCCAGATCTCGCCGGGGCCACGGTCGAGCTGCCCCGCGAGCCCGGCTCGGAGACGCGGCTGCGCGATCAGCTCGGATCGATCCGCGAGCGCTTCCTCTTCACGATCCTGGACTGCCCGCCCTCACTCGGACCGCTTACCGTCAATGCCCTCGTCGCCGCAGATCGCGTCCTCGTGCCGGTCCAGACCGAGTACTTCGCCCTGGAGGGGCTCGCCGGCCTACTCGACACGCTGGCCCTCATCCAGCGGGAGCTGAACCCGCGGCTCGCGGTCGCCGGGATGATCCTGACGATGCACGATGGGCGCACCCGGTTGGCCCAGGACGTCGAGCGCGAGGTACGCGAGCACTTCCCGGACCTGGTCTTCGACACGGTGATCCCCCGAAACGTGCGGCTCGGCGAGGCCCCCAGCTTCGGCCTGCCGGCGATCCATCACGCTCCCCAGAGCGCCGGATCGGCCGCCTACCTGAGGCTGGCCAAGGAGGTGGCCGCACGTGCATGAATCGATACCCGAGCCCCGCGGAAGCCAGAGAGGGATGGGCCGGGGGCTGTCGGCGATCCTTCCCCGCTCGAGGGCCGACGAGCAGGGGATGCGCGACGTGCCGCTGGAGCTGATAGCACCCAACCCCACCCAACCCCGCCGGGAGTTCGACGAGCAGGCGCTGCTCGCGCTGTCCGAGTCGATCCGCTCGCGCGGGGTGCTTCAGCCCGTGGTGGTGCGACCGCTGGCGGGCGGACGCTTCGAGCTCATAGCCGGCGAACGCCGGGTTCGCGCGGCACACCTCGCCGGGATCGAGTCGATTCCCGCCGTGGTCCGCCAGACCGAGGACTCTGAGCGGCTGGATCTCGCGCTGGCCGAGAACATGGCTCGGGTAGATCTCAACCCCGTGGAGGAGGCGCGCGCGTGCGCCATGCTCGTCGAGGACCTGAAGCTCACCAAGGAAGAGGTCGGTCGCCGGGTGGGCAAGAGCCGCGTAGCCGTCTCCAACCTGATCCGGCTGCTCGAGCTGCCCGACGAGGCGCTGGACCTCATTGCCTCGGGGGACCTCACGGAGGGACACGGGCGCGCGATCCTGACCAATAGGGATCACGAACAGCGCAGGCAGCTGGCCCAAGCCGCCCGCGACGGCGACTGGTCGGTCCGCGAGACCGAGGGTCGGGCCCGCGGGGCGCCCGCGTCCGCCGCCGAGCCGCGGTCCAGGCCGGTGCCGATCCATCCGGATCTCGCCGACGCTCTGGCTGCGGCCGAGGACGCGCTCACCGCCGCGCTGGGCTATGAGGTCAAGGTCCACGCCCGGGGCGATGGGGCCCGGGCGGAGCTGTCCTTCGACTCGCCGGGCGAGGCGATCGCGCTGGCGGAGAAGCTGCTGCGGGGCGCCGGCTCAGACCTCTCCGAGGCCGCTTGAAGTCATCCGGACCCGGCACGATGTCCCGTCCGGCAAGGCATCCCGCGCTAGACTCGGCCCCCGCTTCGGGCGATTAGCTCAGTCGGTTAGAGCGCGTCTCTGATAAGGACGAGGTCCCTGGTTCGAGTCCAGGATCGCCCACTCACAGCCGCGTAGTCGGAGACGCAGTGAACGGCGGCCACCGGCTCGGGGACCGCCAGGGCCATGACTACACTGTTCGTCTCACACGGTCCGCCCTGGAGGAGCCCTTTTCCCGCATGACCGAAATGGTGATCTACGGCGTCAGCTTCGACATGGTCGGGAAACAGCCGATCGTACTCCTGAAGACGCGCGAGGGAAACAAGTTCCTGCCGATCTGGATCGGGCACCCCGAGGCTGCGGCCATCCTCATGAAGCTGCAGGGGGCGAACACCCCGAGGCCGATGACCCACGACCTGATCAACGACGTGCTGTCCGAGCTCGAGGTCAACTGCACGCGGGTCTCCGTGACCGAGCTGCGCGAGAACACCTTCTATGCCGTGATCACCCTCCGGATCAACGACCGCGATGTCGAGATCGACTCCCGTCCCTCCGACGCGCTGGCGCTCGCCGTCCGCACCGGGGCCCAGATCTTCGCCGCCGAGGAGGTCATAACGGAGTCGGCAATCGAGTTCGAGCACGAGGTCGAGGACCAGGAGGAGGTCGTCGAGAAGTTCAAGGACTTCCTCGACAACGTCTCGCCGGAGGACTTCGGGGCTTCCTCGAGCTGACGTCCGTCAGACGGGCGCTCCCGCCGCCCGCGCGAACGCCCGGTCCAGGATCCGGCCGACCATCTCGTCGAAACCGACCCCTGCCGCCTCCGCGGCTTGGGGCAGCAGGCTGGTGTCGGTGAGGCCGGGGATCGCGTTGGCCTCCAGGACGGTCAGGTCCCCCGTGAGCGACAGCATCAAGTCGACGCGCGCGAAGCCGTAGCAGCCGAGCAACCCGTAGGTGTCCAGCGCGAGCTGGTGGGCTCGCTCGGTCGCCCCGTCCGGCAGCTCGGCCGGGCACACGAAGGTGGTTCGGCCGATCTCATAGCGGGCCTCGAAGTCGTAGAAGTCCTCGTCCCGGGGCACCGCCTCCACGACGGGCAGGGCCTGGGGGCCGTCGACCCCGTCGAGCACCGAGACGGCCAGGTCGCGGCCCTCGACATGGCGTTCGAGCAGGACCCGCTCGTCGTAGGAGAAGGCCGAGACCAAGGCGCGGGGCACGTCGGCGGCGCTGCGCGCGAACTTGATCCCCAGCGCCGATCCCTGGCGCGACGGCTTGACCACGATCGGGAAGTCCAGCCGCTTCTCGATCTCGGGCAGCGTGTCCGCCGCGCCGAGCTCGCGGAAGGCGGTCTGGGAGAACGCGAAGAAGTCCGGCGTAGGGATGCCGGCCGCCTGCAGCAGGTGCTTGGTGGTGACCTTGTCCATCATGCGCGAGCAGGCCAGCACGCCCGAGCCGGTGAAGGGCACACCCAGTATCTCCAGGAGCTCCTGGACGGTGCCGTCCTCCCCGTCGCGCCCGTGCAGGGCGACGAAGGCGACATCGGGCCGCTCCTCGCGCAGGTTGGCGATCAGGTCGGGCCCGACATCCAGGCCGACCGCATCGTGTCCCAGCCGCTCCAGCGCATCGGACACCCGGGCACCGGAGCGCAGCGAGACCTGGCGCTCCAGCGATCGGCCCCCCTTGAGCACGGCGACCCGGCTCACGCGCCACCCGCCCCGCTCCGGGCCTCCGAGCGATGGCGCAGCTCGACGACGCGCGCCCCCTCGTGAACGTCGTCGGCCTCCCGGGCCGCCTCGATCTCCTCGCCGCTCGGCGCCTTCATCTCTCCGGTCAGGGTCCCGTAGAGGTCCATCTGCTCATCGATCACCTGCCCGATCCGCCGGATGCCCTCCCGGATCCGGTCCTCGCCGGAGGCCGAGAAGTTGAGGCGCATCGAGCTCCGGCCCCGGCCGTCGAGGAAAGCGCCCTGCCCGGGGACGAAGGCCACGTTGTCGCGCAGTGCGCGGGCGAGCAGGTCGGTGGTGTCGATGTAGTCGGGCAGCGTGGCCCAGACGAACATGCCTCCGTCCGGGCGGGTCCACTCCGCCTCGCGCGGGAAGAACTCGCCGAGCGCCTCCAGCATCGCGTCGCGGCGAGGGCGGTAGACACCGGTGAGGGCCTGGACGTACTCCTGCCAGTCGCCCCGCTCGAAGTAGGCCTGCACCATGAGCTGGGACAGCGTGGAGGTGCACAGGTCCGCACCCTGCTTGCCCACGTTGATCTTCTCGAGCACGGGGGGCGGGGCCACCACCCAGCCCAGGCGGATCCCTGGAGAGAGGATCTTCGAGAACGTGCCCAGGTACATCACGTACACGCCCCCGTCGAGGCTGTACAGCGGCGGCAGCGGCTCGCCCTCGTAGCGCAGCAGCCCGTAGGGGTTGTCCTCCAGCACCAGCAGCTCGCGGTCGTTGGCGATCTCCACCAGCCGCTTCCGGCGGGCCAGCGACATGGTCGCGCCGGCCGGGTTCTGGAAGGTCGGGACGGTGTAGATGAACTTGAGCCTGCGGCCCTCGCGCTCCAGGGCGTCGATCGTCTCCTCCAGCAGATCGACCCGCATGCCCTCGGAGTCCATGTCGATCTGCACCACGTCGGCCTGATAGGCGTTGAAGGTGGGGACCGCCCCGGGGTAGGTCGGCCCCTCGGCGATCACCACGTCGCCCGGGTCGATCAGCGTCTTGACCACGAGGTCGATGACCTGCTGGCCACCGGTGGTGACCACCACGTCCTCGGTGTCCACCCGCATGCCTTCGGCTCGCATCACCTCGGCGATGCACTCCTTCGTCTCGGGCAGGCCGTCGGTGGGCCCGTACTGCAGCGCCTTGGCCGAGGACTCCTGCGCGATCCGCGCCGTGATCGCGGCCAGCGTCTCTGGCGGGAAGGTCGACGTATCGGGCAGGCCTCCGGCGAGGGAGATCACCTCCGGCCGCGCTGTCACGGCCATCATGTCGCGCATGGCCGACGAGGTCATCACCCGGGTGCGGGCGGCGAACAGCCCCGCGTAGCGCTCGAGGTCGCGCGAGGTCGAGCGCGACGGTGGCTTTGGCGGAGAGGTCATCGGGGGCTCGTTCGGCGTCGCGGCGGGGGGTCCTGGTGGGTACCCGGGCCGCCGGCACGGTCGTCTATCGTCCCGACGCAGCGTACCGGTCGCCAGCGACCCCTCACCGTCCGCGGACCCTCTGCCATCTCCCTAGCTCTCGACATAGGCCAGGGCGCCGGACTAGCCGGCGCGACCGGCGTACGACCCTTCCTGCCGCCGCTGCTGGCCGGCGCTCTCGCCCGCGGCGACCTGGGTCTGGACTTCGACGGCACCGGCTGGCAGTTCCTGGAGAGCCCGGCCTTCCTGGTGGCGGTGCTGGCCCTGACGGTGATTTCGTACGCGGCCGAACGTTCGGGGGCGAACCGACGCTCGCTCGCGGTGGCCACGGCAGTGCTCGCAGCGGTGCTCGGCGCCCTGCTCTTCGCCGGCTCGCTGGCCGAGGGCGACGGGCCCCCGGTGGTCGGGATCGTGGCCGGGGTGGCCTGCGCGCTGCTCGCCTACGCCGGAGTGGGCGGCCTGCTGGAGCGCGCCGGCCGGCGGCTGGACGAGTCGGCCGCAGGCTTTCTGGCCGTCTTCGCCGACGTCGCCGCCCTGGTGCTGGCGGCCATCTCGATCTTCGTGCCCCCTGTGGCCTTCTTGGCGTTGATCGCCTTCGTGGTGCTGCTGATCCGGGGCGCCAAGGAAGGCGAGCGCAAGTACGCCGGGCTGCGGATCCTTCGGTGACCGGCCGCCGTCCCGGCGCCAAGAAGGTTGTCCTCGTCGTGATCGACGCCCTCGCTCCCGAGGCGCTCGAGCGGGCGATCGAGGAGGGAAGCGCGCCGGTGCTGGCCCGGCTGATGGAGGAGGGCCACTACGCCGACGACTGCGTCTCCACCTTCCCGTCCGTCACGCCGGTCGCATCGGCGGCAATCGCGACGGGCCTGGGGCCTGAAGAGCACCTGATCCCGTCCATGAACTGGTACCACCGAGGCGAAGAGCGCTACGTGGAGTACGGCACATCCTTCGGCGCGAGTCGCGCCCACGGCCTGTTTCGCTCGCTCCAGGACACGGTCTACAACATGAACCTCTCCCACCTCACCCAGGAGAGGCGGACGGTGTTCGAGCACCTCGACGACGCCGATCTGCGCACCGCGTGCACGACCTACATGATCTATCGCGGCCGCTACCGGCACGAGCCCTCGGGGGACTCGCCCTACTGGCGGTTGGCCGAGGCCGCGCAGTTCCGCCACGCGGTGTGGGGCGCCCGGGAGCTGTTCTACGCAGACCTCTTCGACTCCCAGAGGACGGGTTGCCAGTCCACCCTGGGCATGCCGGGGCAGCGCGACCAGCACGCGGCCTGCGTGGGGGCCCAGCTGGTCGAGCACGGCCTGTTCGACTTCCTGCTCTTTTCGCTGCCCGACAACGACAGGCATTCCCACCGGGCCGGCCCCGATGCCCAGCCGGCCTCGATCGCCGACGCCGATCGTGCGCTCGAACGGCTCATGGAGCCCGCCGGCGGCCCCGACGCATTCCTGGCCGACCACGCGGTGATCGTCATGTCCGACCACTCCCAGGACACGGTTCGGGAAGCCTCGAACCTGTCGGCGTCCCTCGACGGCTGGCGGGTCATGGCGCCGGTGGACTCCGACCCCGAGGCGGCGCAGGTCGCCGTCTGCCCCGGCTCGCGCTCGGCCCAGATCTACATCCTCGACTCCTCACGGCGCGAGATCCTGGCCCGCCAGGTTGCGGAGGACTTGGAGCACGTCCGCGGGGTCGATGTGACCGCGCGCTTGGAGGCCGGCTACGGGGAGGTCTGGACCCCCCGCGGGGACCTGCGCTTCCGGCCGGGGGGCGAGCTTCTTGACGCCCGCGGCAACACCTGGGAGGTGGAGGGGGATCACGCCGCGCTCGACCTGTTCGTGAGCGCGGGGGAGGTGATCGCAGGCGACTACCCCGACCCCCTGCGCCGGCTGTGGTCCGCCCTGGCTTGCCCGCGGGCCGGCGAGGTGATCATCTCCGCCCAGCCCGGGTTCGAGTTCACGGACTGGGGCGGCTCGGACCACGTCGGCGGCGGCAGCCACGGCTCCCTGCACAAGTGCGACTCGCTGGGCGTCCTGCTGATGCACGGCCTGGGCGCCCCCGCCCGCGCCGACGGGGCGCAGTGGTCGATCGAGGATGTGACACCGCTGGTGCTCGACCACTTCGGGATCCGAGAGGGCTGAAGGTGGGTGAGCCGGCCCGGCTGCGGCCGCACACCAGGGTCCGCCACGGCATCGGGCGCCGCCACAACTGGGTGCAGCTGGCCAAGTTCTGTGCGGTGGGGGGCTCGGGCTACGCGGTCAACCTGGCCCTCTTCGCCGCCGCGGTGAAGCTCGCGAACCTTCACCATCTTGCGGCGGCGGGGATCGCGTTCGCGGTCGCCGTGCTCAACAACTTCTGGTGGAACCGGCACTGGACATTCGGCGCGAGAGAGGGCCACGCGGGCTTCCAGGCCGCACGCTTCTTCGCGGTCAGCGCCGTGGCGTTCGTCTTCGCGGCGCTGGTGCTGGAGGTGCTGATCACCCGTGCGGGCGTGCCCGAGATCGCGGCCCAGGCCATCTCCATCGGGGCCGCCACGCCCCTCAACTTCGTCGGGAACAAGATGTGGAGCTTCGGGCTTCGCGCGCGCGCATCCTGACGAGGGCCCTTCCCGTCGTGCTGGTGCTGGCGCTCGCCGGCGTGCTGTACGCGCCCGCGGCTCGGGCCGGGCCCCAGCTGCGCGTCCCCTCCTCGCTCACCAAGCCCCCGGCGGGCTACCGGCTGGACGGCCAGCGCGTCAAGCGCATCTCGGCCCGAGCGGAGAAGGTCCGCGCCGAGCGCGGTAGGCACCGCCGCTTTACCCCGGCCGTGTACACGCGCGGCCCGGGTCGGTGGCAGGTGTCCTACTTCGACCGCGACACGGAGGTGGCCCAGGTCCGCGTAGACGACGCGACCGGCGCGATCCTCGAGCAGTGGACCGGCTCGCAGGTGGCGTGGACGATGGCGCGCGGCTACACGGGGGCGTTTGGCCGCAAGCTCAACGCGCCATGGGTATGGATACCGCTCTGCCTGATCTTCCTGATCCCTTTCGTCGATCCGCGGCGCCCGTTTCGCCTCCTGCATCTGGACCTGCTGGTGCTGCTGGCCTTCAGCGCCTCCCACGCCTTCTTCAACCGGGGCGACATCGGGGTGTCGGCGCCGCTGGTGTACCCGGTGCTGGCCTACCTGCTGGTGCGCCTCCTGGTCGCGGGCTTCAAGCCACGGCGCGGCCGCGGCCGGCTGATCCCCCTCGTGCCGCTCACCTGGCTGGCGCTGGGACTGGTCCTGCTCGTGGGATTTCGAGTGGCGCTCAACGTCACCGACTCGAACGTGATCGACGTGGGCTACGCGGGGGTGGTCGGCGCGGACCGGATCGCCGACGGCGATGCTCTCTACGGACCGGGGTTCAGTGAGGACGTGGAGCGGGGCGACACCTACGGACCGGTCGACTACCTGTCCTACGTCCCGTTCGAGCAGGCGATGCCCTGGAGCGGGTCCTGGGACGACCTGCCCGCCGCCCACGGTGCGGCCATCGCCTTCGACCTCCTGACGCTGGGCGGGCTGATCCTGCTCGGCATGCGCTTGCGCGCAGGACCCCCGGGCCGTGAGCTGGGTCTGGCCCTGGGCTTCGCCTGGGCGGCCTACCCCTACGCCCTGTTCGCCCTGGAGACCAACTCCAACGACTCCCTGGTGGGGCTCTTCACGGTGCTGGCGATGCTCGCCCTGACGCTCGGGCCTGCGCGCTCGGGGGCCTCGGCCGCCGCGCGCGGAGCGGCGGTCGCCCTGGGCACCGCGGCCAAGTTCGTCCTCGTGGTCCTGGCTCCCCTGTTCGCGGCGGGGACGGGGGAGGGCCCCAAGCGCCTGCGCGCTGTGGTCGTCTTCGCGGCGGCCACGGCCCTGGTGCTGGTGGCCGCCTTCGCGCCGTTCGTGCCCGAACGCGGTGTGGGCGAGCTCTACGACCGTACGGTCGGATACCAGGCGTCCCGGCCGTCGCCCTTCTCGATCTGGGGGCAAGTCGAGTCGCTTCACTGGCTCCAGACCGCGATGACGGCCGCCGCCGGCCTGCTCGCCCTGCTGGTCGCCTTCCTGCCCCGGCGGCGGGACGCCGTCCAGGTAGCCGCGCTGGGCGCCGCGGTGATCATCGCCCTGCAGCTGGCGATGACCCACTGGTTCTACCTCTACGTCGTCTGGTTCGCGCCCCTGGCCCTGGTTGCCGTGATGGCTCCGTGGCGGACGGGCCCCGAGCTCGAGCAGGCCCACCCGGGTGAAGCGCCGGCTCGGGCGCAGCGCCCGGCCGTCGCGGCGTGACGCCCGTGGACGCCGGCGCCGGTCGGCGCGCCGGCCCCCTGGTGCCGGCGCTGGCGCTGCTGACGGCGGGTTGGGGCGTGACCTTTTTCATCGGTCCCTTCAACGACGAGTCGGTCACCGACCTGCCGCTCTACTCGGACTACGCGAGCATCTTCCTCGACGGTGCGCTGCCCTTCCGCGATGTCGCTTTTGAGTATCCGCCGCTGGCCGCGCCGGTGATCGCCGTCTCCGGGCTTGCCGGCGGCACGGCCTCCTACCGCCTGGCCTTCGCGGTGCTCACGTTCCTGTTCGCGGTGGCGACGGTCTGCCTGTGCGGCGAACTGGCCCGAGCCACCGGGGGAGATCGCGCGCGGGCCATGCTCGCCGCGGGCGCCGCGCCGCTGCTGTGCGGGGCGATGATCCGCACCCACTTCGATCTCGTCCCGGTGGTGCTCACCCTGGCCGCGCTGGGCTCCCTGTGCGCCGGCCGCCCCCGCGCGGGCCTCGCGCTGCTCGGGGTCGGGGCAGCCGTGAAGCTCTACCCGCTGGTGGTGGTGGCGGTCGTCCTGGCCTGGCTCGTGTCGCGCGGGCAGCGACGGGCCGCTGTCGAGGGGACGGCGGTGCTCGTGGTGGTCGTGCTGGTGGTCTACGGCGTCGCCCTGGCGCTGTCGCCGGGGGGCGTACGCGACTCGCTGACCTACCACGCCGAACGTCCGGTCCAGGTCGAGAGCTCGCCCGCGGTCGTGCTGCGGGCGCTCGACTCGGCTGGTGTGGGACAGGCGACGCCCGACGACGGCCATCGCTCCGATGGGCTCGATCACCCCGGATCCGGTTTCGTCACGGCGCTGTTCGCGGCGCTCATGGCCGCCGCCATCGCCCTGCTGGCCCTGGGAGCCGCGAAGCGGCGCGGTGGAGATCCGCCGGGTCCGCGCGCGCTTGTGGTGGCCGGGCTGGGCGCCACCGTGGCCTTCGCGGCGTTCGGGAAGGTGCTGTCGCCCCAGTTCCTGATCTGGGTCCTCCCCCTCTTCGCCCTGGCGGTGGCCTGGCGGATGCCGGCCCTGGCGATCGCCTCGGCCCTGGCGATGGTTCTGACCCTGGTCGAGTTCCCGGCCAACTACCAGGGGGTCGTGGACCGCGAGCCGTGGGCGCTGGTTCTGGTCGCCGTGCGGGACGCGACGCTGGTCGCCGTGGTCGCACTCGCGCTGCGGGCGCTGAGTGCTGGAGGAGCGACCAGTGCTAGGTGCCCGGCGGCGCCGGCTCCAGGATCTGCTCGATCGCGGTGGCGCGGCTGTCATCGCCGGCCTCGACCAGCACCGCGTTGATCCACGGGTCCTCGGTCGAGGTATCGAAGCGGACATTGGTCATGGTGTAAAAGCGCTCCAGCGCCAGCTCCTTCTTGACCCCGATCACGCCGCCCCGCGGGCCGGTCATGCCCACGTCGGTGCAGTAGGCCGTGCCCCCCGGAAGCACCCGGGCGTCCGCGGTGGGCACGTGGGTGTGGGTCCCCACGCAGACGGTCACGCGGCCATCCACATGCCACCCCATCGCCACCTTCTCGCTCGTGGCCTCGGCGTGCATGTCCACCAGCACGTGACTCGCCCTGCCGCGCAGGTCGGAGAGCGCGGCGTCAACCTCGGCGAAGGGGGAGCGGGCCGACTCGACGTACAGCGCCCCCGAGAGGTTGATAACTCCGAGGGACATCCCGTCGCGCTGCACCACGGTCGTGCCGCGGCCGGGGCTGGCCCGCGGGTAGTTGGCCGGGCGCACGATCCGGTCGTCGCTGTCGAGGAACGGGTAGACCTCGGTGTGGCGGTAGGCGTGGTTGCCCAGCGTGATCGCGTCGGCGCCGGCGTCGAAGATCTGGCGCGCGGTGCGCTCGGTGATCCCCACGCCCCCCGCCGCGTTCTCGCCGTTGACCACTGCGAAGTCGACGCCGTGGCGCTCGCGCAGGCCGGGCAGAAGTGCGGCGAGCGTCCGGCGCCCGATGCCGCCGACGACATCGCCCACGAAGAGGATCTTCACCGCGCGCAGTCTGTCACCCGGGAGGGCATGGATGCCCTTCCCGCCGGGGGCATTATGTTCCCGGCGGTGAGCGAGGCGGTTCTGTCGGCCCAGGGGCTGTCCAAGCGCTACGGCAAACGGGAGGCGCTGCGCGCGGTCTCGCTCGATGCATGCCGGGGCGAGCTGGTGGCCGTGATCGGACCCAACGGAGCGGGCAAGACGACGCTGCTCTCGATCCTCGCCGGCATCCAGCGACCCGACGCGGGCAGCGTGAACCGCGGTCCCCGCGAGATCGGCTGGGTTCCCCAGCAGGCGGCGCTCTACGGCAAGCTGACGGTGGCCGAGAACCTACGGCTGTTCGCGCGGCTGGAGAAGGCGGAGGATCCCGACGCCGAGGTGCAGCGGATGCTGGACCTGACCGGCCTGGCCGATCGCGCCGGCGACCAGGTGTCGGTCCTGTCGGGTGGCAACCGCCAGCGGGTGAACATCGCCATCGGCCTTCTCGGCTGCCAGCCGGTACTGCTGCTCGACGAGCCCAGCTCCGCCCTGGACCCGCGCCAGCGCGAGCGCGTGTGGGGCTTCGTGCTGAGCCTGGCCGAGCGAGGCACGACGGTGGTGTACTCGACCCACGACATCGCCGAGGCCGAGCGCCACGCCAACCGGGTGGTGGTGCTGGCCGACGGCGAGCTGATCTTCACGGGTACTCCCGACGCGTTCCAGGACGCGGTGGAGGCGGAGACCGGTGGCCGCGGCGCCGACTTCGAGCAGGCGTTCGTTGCCTATCTCAAGGCCCGGGGGCACTGACCGGCGTGCGCTGGCTGCTGGCCAAGGACCTGCGCATCCTTCGCCGCTCGCCGATGCTGGTGGCGCTGCTGGTGCTCTACCCGGTGGTGGTGGCCACGCTCATCGGGTTCGCCCTCTCGCGCGGCCCGGACAAGCCCCGGGTGGCGTTCGCGAACCTCGTTCCCTCCTCCGGACAGGAGATCGACCTGGGCGGCAAGCGGATCGACGTCGCCCGCCAGGCGGCCCCGCTGTTCCGGGCCATCGACCCGGTACGGGTCAGGACTCGCGCGGAGGCGGTCAAGAAGGTGCGCGACGGCGATGTCCTGGGTGCCCTGGTGATTCCCCAGGACACCACGCGCAAGCTGCAGACGGGTCTGGAGCCGGCCACCGTCGACGTCTACTACAGCGCCGACGATCCGGTCAAGGCCTCCTTCGTGCGCGACACGATCAAGTCGCAGGTCCAGGACGCCAACAACGCGCTGACCAGGGAGCTGTCGCGCGTGGCGCTGCAGTTCCTCGGGCTGATCTCCACCGGCGGCAACTACTCGTTCCTGGGGCGGGACTTCGACGTGCTGGGACTTCAGCGCTCGGAGCGCATGCTCGAGCAGGCCAAGGCGGACCTGCCCCGGGCCTCGCCGGCGCGCGATCGAATCGACCAGGTGGTCCGGTTCGCCCGCCTGGCGCGCGAGAACCTCGACCTCTCAGACGACGTCCTGTCGTCGGTCTCCTCGCCCCTGCGCGTGAAACAGACACAGCTCGACGGCGGGGCCACCGCGCTGTCGTCCTTCGCGGTGCCTCTCGCGGCGGCGGTGTCGCTCATGTTCATCACGCTGCTGCTCGCCTCCGGGGCCCTGGCGCTGGAGCGGGAGGAGAACGCCTACCTGCGTCTGGTCCGCGGACTGGTCTCGCGCACGGGTCTGCTGCTGGAGAAGGCCGGTCTGGCCGCGGTGTGCTCCACGGTGGTGGTGCTGCTGATGCTCTGCGGCCTCGGCCTGTTCGTGGAGCTGGACTGGGGGCGCTTAGGCCTGTGGGGGTTGGCCACGGCGTTCGGCGCCCTGGCCTTCGCCGCGATGGGCCTGACCGTGGGTGCGATGACCCGCGAGGTCCGCGCCGCTTCGCTGCTGTGCGTGATGGCGTCGCTGCCGCTGACCTTCCTCGCCCTGGTGCCCTCCGGATCGGTGTCGCCGGCCCTCTACGACGTGATCCGCGCGGTCTCGGCCCTCTTCCCCTTCAAGCCGACGCTGAACGCGCTGGACGCCGCGATCAACGGCGGGGAAGGGCTCGCGCTCCCCCTCGCGCACCTGGCCGCGCTGTTCGCGGCGTTCGCCGGCCTCAGCCGCCTGGCTCTGAACCGCTTCGCCTGAGCCCACGACGGATGGCCGGGGGCATCTCGGGCCTACACTTGCGCGATGGCCTTCCCAGCGACGCGAATGCGGCGTCTGCGCCGCACCGGCGTGCTGCGGGACATGGTCCGTGAGACCGAGCTGACCCCCTCCCACCTGGTCCAGCCCTACTTCGTGGAGCTGGGCACCGACAGCCGCACGCCGATCTCCTCCATGCCCGGTGTCGACCGCCTGTCGATCTCCCACCTGGTCGAGGAGGCCGGCCGGGCGCAGGAGGCGGGAGTGCCGTCGGTGCTTCTCTTCGGGCTGCCAGCCGAGAAGGACGAGCGCGCCTCCGGCGCCTACGACGACGAGGGCGTGGTCCAGCTGGCCGTGCGAGCGCTCAAGGAAGCGCACCCCGACCTCGCCGTGATCACCGACGTCTGCCTCTGCGAGTACACCTCCCACGGCCACTGCGGAGTCGTCGGAGCCGACGGTCAGGTCGACAATGACGTCTCGCTCGAGCTGCTGGCCAAGACCGCCCTCTCCCACGCTCGCGCGGGGGCCGACGCCGTGGCCCCCAGCGACATGATGGACGGGCGCGTGGCAGCCCTGCGGTCCCAGCTCGACGCCGAGGACTTAAAGGACACGCCGATCATCGCCTACTCGGCCAAGTACGCGTCCGCCTTCTACGGACCCTTCCGCGAGGCCGCCGACTCCGCGCCCGCGTTCGGCGACCGTCGCTCCTATCAGATGGATCCGGCCAACTCCGACGAGGCCGTGCGCGAGGCGCTGCTTGACGTGGAGGAGGGGGCCGACATGCTGATGGTCAAGCCGGCCATGGCCTACCTCGACGTTCTGCACAGGGTCAAGGAGGCGACCAAGCTGCCGGTGGCCGCCTACAACGTGAGCGGCGAGTACGCGATGGTCGAGGCGGCGGCGGCGTCCGGATACCTGGACCGCACCGCTACGGTGCTCGAGACCCTGACCTCGATACGCCGCGCCGGCGCCGACGTGGTCATCACCTACTGGGCCACGGAGGTGGCGCAATGGCTTCGATGATTCCCCCGACTGATCCGGCATCCCTGCCGGATCAGTACACAGCCGCCCCCGCAGCAGCCACCCCCGCCGAGGCCCGCGAGTCGGCCGCAGTTCCCAAGGTCCGCTCGCGCAAGGACGGCGCCGCCGTGCCGCTCGACGCCCTGGACAAGAAGCTGCTGAACCTCATGCAGGGGTCGTTCCCGCTTTACCCGCGTCCCTACGCGCACGTGGCGAAGCTGGCCGGTGTGTCCGAGGACGAGGTCATGCGCCGCGTCTCGCGGCTGCTCGACCAACGCATCATCCGCCAGGTCACGCCGATCTTCGACACCCGCGTCCTCGGGTACTCCTCGATGCTGGTGGCCGCCAAGGTCGACCCCGAGAACCCGTGGCGGGCCGGGAAGATCATCAACTCCCATCCGGGCGTCTCGCACAACTACCTGCGCAACCACGACTTCAACATGTGGTTCACGATCGCCACCGAGCCCGATTCAAAGCTCGGCCTCCAGGGGACCCTCGCGTTGCTGGCGGAGCTGACCGGGGCCGAGTCGGTGCGCCAGCTGCCCACGCTCAAGCTGTTCAAGATCCGCATGGACCTGGAGATGGAGAAGGGCACCAAGGATCTGGCTGCCATGGGTGTGGCCCAGGACCCGATGGAGCCCGATCCGATCGAGGTCACCGACCTCGACGTGGCCGTGATCAAGGCGCTCCAGGGCGACATGCCCGTGACGTCCGAGCCCTACGCCCCGGCAGCCGAGGCGGTGGGGATCACCCAGCGCGAGCTGCTCGACCACCTCGAGTCGATGAAGGAGCGCAAGGCGCTGCGTCGCGTGGCCGCGATCCTCTTTCACCGCCGCGCCGGCTTCTCGGCCAACGGAATGGGAGTGTGGAACATCCCCGAGGAGCGAATCATGGAGATCGCGCCGCTGATGGCCTCCTACCGCGGCATATCGCACTGCTACCAGCGCCCGACGTACGAGGACTGGCCCTACTCGGTCTTCACCATGGCCCACGGCCGCTCCAAGGAGGAGTGCGACGCGATACTGGACTCGATCGCGCAGGAGACCGGGATCGAGGATCGGAGCACGCTCTACTCGTCGACGGAGTTCAAGAAGATCCGGTTGCTCTACTACACCGACGAGCACAGGCGGTGGGAGACCGAGCACGCGTGACCGGCCACCCGGCCGCGCTCGCCACGACCCGGTCCGACCAGCTCCACCAGCGGGCCATCCACCTGATGCCGGGCGGGGTCAACTCGCCCGTGCGCGCGCTGCGCTCCATCGGTCGCGACCCGATCTTCATCGCCCGTGGGGGCGGGGCGGAGATAGAGGACGTGGACGGCAACACCTACCTCGACTGGATGTGCTCGTGGGGGCCGCTGATCGCCGGCCACGCCCATCCGGCGGTGATCGAAGCGGTGCGCGACGCCGCGACCCGGGGCACCAGCTACGGCGCCGGCACGGAGGCGGAGGTGGCGATCGCACAGGAGATCGTGGACCGCGTGCCGTCCGCCGAGATGGTGCGAATGGTCAACTCCGGGACCGAGGCGACGATGAGCGCCATCCGGCTGGCCCGCGCGTGGACCGGTCGCGAAAAGCTGCTCAAGTTCGCGGGCGCCTACCACGGGCACGTCGACGGCCTGCTCGCCGACGCCGGATCCGGCCTGGCCACCGCCGGCATACCGGCCAGCCCCGGCGTCCCGGAGGCCCAGGCCGCCGCCACCGTGATCGTGCCCTGGAACGATCGCGAGGCGGTGACGCGCGCGCTGGCCGAGCATGCCCGTGAGGGCGCAGGCGAGATCGCGGCCGTGCTGGTCGAGCCCTACCCCGCCAACATGGGTCTGGTTCCCCCGGCCGAGGGCTTTCTGGCCTTCCTCCGCGAGGCGGCCGACGCCAGCGGCGCGCTGCTGGTCTTCGACGAGGTGATCTCCGGCTTCCGGGTCGCACGCGGAGGCGCACAGGAGCGCGAGGGCGTCCTGCCCGATCTGACCGTGCTCGGCAAGGTGATCGGCGGCGGCCTGCCCGCCGCCGCCTACGCCGGTCGTGCCGACCTGATGGGTCGCGTGGCGCCGGCCGGCGACGTCTACCAGGCCGGCACGCTGTCGGGAAACCCGCTGGCCACGGCCGCCGGGCTGGCCACCCTGGAGCTGCTGGACGCGGGCGCCTACATCCACCTGGACCAGATCGCCGGGCAGATGGCCGAGGGCCTGCGTCTCGTCGCCGAGCAGGCCGGCGTGCCTGTCCATGTGAGCTCCACTACCGGGCTGCTCACCCTCTTCTTCCACGCCGGCCCTGTGACCTCCTACGCCGAGGCCCGGGAGTGCGACACCGAGGCCTTCGGCGCCTTTGCCCGCGCCATGCTGGAGCGGGGGGTCTACCTCCCGCCCTCCCAGTTCGAGGCGTGGTTCGTGTCGCTCGCCCACGACGAGCAGCACGTAGAGCGCACGCTCGCGGCGGCCGCCGAGTCCCTGGGCGAGGTGGCCCGGTGAGCGCCCTGGGCGAGGTGGTCGAGGCAGTGGGGCCGTGGCTCGGCGACTGCGCGGCGCCCGACCCCGGGCCCGACCGCTTCGCCTCGACCGTGCAGGACCCCGATCGCTGCTTCGTGCTCGAGGCGGTGTACGAGGGCTACCTCATGCACTACGGCGTGCCGCGGGCCTTCGAGGGGATGGATTCGGACCTCCGCCTGCTGGCCGGTGACGCCCTCTATGCCCTGGGGCTGGCCCGGCTG
>Ga0208612_1000107_pt1 | contig 47577 bp, 53 predicted proteins | sample AntDryMetagUQ889_FD_188089 | JGI IMG/M metagenome (GOLD analysis project Ga0208612, IMG submission 188089) | Polar desert microbial communities from Antarctic Dry Valleys - UQ889 (SPAdes) | ecosystem: Environmental > Terrestrial > Soil > Desert | place: Antarctic Dry Valleys | collected 2008-12-31 | reverse complement strand
CGACGTGCTCGGACTCGGGGATCTTCCCGTGGTGGGTCCCGTCGTCTTCGACCAGTCGGCCCTCGTGTACGCCTCGTGGATCCTCACGCTCCTCGTCGCTTTCTACCTCGGTCGGACACGCTGGGGCCTCAACGTTCGCGCGGTCGGCGAGGCACCCGCCTCGGCCGACGCGATGGGGGTCAACGTGACCCTGTACCGCTACGTGCACGTGATGGTCGGGGGCGCCTTCGCAGGTGTCGCCGGAGCCTGCTTCAGCCTCTCCATCACGCCCGGCTGGACGTCCGGCGACACGCTTGTCGGGGGCGCCGGCTGGATCGCGATCGCGCTCGTGATCTTCGCGTTCTGGCGGCCCGAGCTCTGCCTCGTGGGGGCGTACCTGTTCGGGGGTCTCTCCGCTCTCCCGTTCGCGCTGCAGGCTCGTGAAGTGGACGTCACTCCCGAGTTCCTCTACGCATTGCCGTACGTGATGACGATCGTCGTGCTCGTCGTCGTGTCGGCCGGCTTCGCCAAGCGGCGCCTCGGCGCCCCCGCGGCGCTCGGGATTCCCTACGTGAGGGAAGAAAGGTAGAACCACGCTGCCGTGGACGTCCTGACTCCCACCTCGCTCGACGAGGCATTGCGGATGAAGGCGGCGCATCCGAGCGCCGTTCCGATTCAGGGCGGGACCGACGTGATGGTCGCGCTCAACTTCGACCGGGCCCGGCCGGACACCATCTTGAACCTGAACGAGGTCGCGGAGCTCCGCGGCTTCGGTCGCGACAACGGCACGCTGAGGCTGGGCGCCGGGTTGACGTACACGGAGGCGATGCTGGAGCCGTTCGCGAGCGAGCTGCCCGGGCTGGCGGAGGCGTCGCGGACTGTCGGCTCGCCGCAGATTCGAAACCGCGGCACGATCGGCGGGAACCTCGGCACCGCCTCGCCCGCGGGAGATGCGCTTCCGCCTCTGCTCGTCGAGGGCGCGGAGATCGAGCTCGCGAGTGTCCGTGGCGTACGGATGCTCCCGCTCGCGAGCTTCCTGCTCGGCGTCAAGCGGAACGCGCTCGAGCCGGACGAGCTGATCGTCGCCGTGCTCGTTCGCCCGAGCGGTCAGCCACAGACCTTCATGAAGGTCGGCCCGCGGAATGCGATGGTCATCGCGGTGTGCTCGCTCGCGCTCGTCGCCGACCGTGAGCGCGGAGAGCTGCGCGCCGCGTACGGGTCGTCGAGCCCGGTGGTGGGGCTCGTGACCGCGCCCCTCGCCGAAAGAGGCGACTTTCCCGATCTCGTGGCCGCCGCCGCCAGCCCGATCGACGACGTCCGGGGCACGGCGGCGTATCGCCGCCACGCCCTCCGTGTGCTGACCGCGCGAGCGCTCGAAAGGTGTCTCGCTTGAAAGTCGCCTTCACGGCCAACGGCGAGCGAGTCGAGGCGGACGTCTGGGCGGGCGAGAGCCTGCTCACGACACTCCGCGACCGCCTGGGTCTGCCTGGCTCGAAGAACGCGTGCGAACAGGGCGAGTGCGGGTCGTGCTCGGTCCTGCTGAACGGAGCGCTCGTCTGCTCGTGCCTCGTACTCACCGCACAGGTGGATGGCCGCGAGGTGGTCACGGTCGAGGGTCTCGCCGAGGATGGAACGCCGAACCGCGTCCAAACGGCGTTCGCCGAGGCAGGGGCGGTTCAGTGCGGCTTCTGCACCCCCGGGCTCGTCGTCGCCGCGGATGATCTCCTCCGGCGCATTCCCGACCCGACCGACGACGAGATCCGCGAAGCGCTCTCGGGAAATCTCTGCCGCTGCACGGGGTACCAGAAGATCCTCGACGCGGTGCATCTGGCGGCCGGCAGATGAGCACCGCTCGCCTCTGGCTCACGGTCGCGGGGGAAACCATGTTTCCCCCGCGTGCCCCCTTCTTCCTGAGAGCATGGGGAACCTCCCGGTTCCCCACACCCCGCCACGCTCATCGGCCGGAGATCGGCCGATGAGTGCTCCCACGCGGACGAAACTCCGACGAGGTCAGGCCATCGCCGCCAAGCCGCGCAGGGACGCGATTCCGAAGGTCACCGGCGAGTTCGCGTACTCGAGCGACCTGCATGCCGCCGACATGCTCTGGGGGCAGACGGTCCGTAGCCCGCATGCGCACGCTCACATCCTCGAGATCGACGTCTCCGAGGCGCTTCGCCTCCGCGGAGTGCACGCCGTGCTCACGCACGACGACGTGCCGGGGAAGAAGCTGTACGGGCTCGAGTTCCCGGACCAGCCCGTGCTCGCGATCGACCGGGTCCGTTACTTCGGCGAGGCGGTCGCGATCGTCGCCGCCGAAGAGCCCGAGCAGGCAAGGCGCGCCGCTGCAGCGGTGCAAGTCGAGTATGAACCGCTCGAGCCGATCGTCGACCCGGAGCGTGCGACCGAGATGGAGCCGCTGCACGTCGACTGGCCGGTGGAGCGACACGGCGACACCGAGCGCCCTCGCCCGAACGTCGTGCGATCCTTGACGATCCGGCGCGGCGATCCCGAGATCGCAGGTGACGTCATGGTCTCCGGGTACTACGAGGTCGGACAGCAGGATCAGGCGTTCCTCGGCCCGGAGTCGGGCATCGCGATCCCCGACGGCGAGGGGGGCGTCGACATCCACGTCGCGACGCAGTGGCTCCATGTGGACCGCGACCAGATCGCACCCTGTCTCGGGCTCCAGCCGGAGCAGGTGCGGATCCACCTTGCGGGGGTCGGCGGCGCGTTCGGCGGACGGGAGGATCTCTCCATCCAGGCCCATGCCGCACTTCTCGCCCTGCGCACGAGCCGCCCCGTGAAGATGGTGTACAGCCGCGAGGAGTCGTTCGTCGGCCACATCCACCGCCATCCCGCTCGCATCTGGGCCGAGCATCGGGCCACCGCTGCGGGGCGGCTGGTAGCGGTACGCACGCGGATCCTCCTGGACGGCGGCGCGTATGCGTCGAGCTCGACCGCGGTCATCTCGAACGCGTGCTCGTTCGCCGTCGGCCCGTACGCGGTCGACAACCTGCTGATCGACGGGCTCTGCGTGTACACGAACAACCCGCCCTGCGGAGCAATGCGTGGGTTCGGAGCCGTGCAGGCCTGCTTCGCGGCGGAGGCGCAGATGGACAAGCTCGCCGCCGAGCTCGAGATCGATCCGATCGAGCTGCGGCTCCTGAACGCTCTCGAGCCCGGCGGAGTGCTGCCCACCGGGCAGATACTCAAAGGCTCGCTTCCGACGAAGGACGTGATCCGGCGCGCGGCCGCGCTTCCGACGCCCGAGCCCGAGGAGCTTCCCCGTGAGGCGATCCGGCTTCCCGGCGGCGCGGGGAACACGACCCGCGGCGAAGGTGTCCGGCGTGGGGTCGGGTTCGCGGTCGGGTTCAAGAACGTCTGCTACTCCGAAGGGTTCGACGACTACTGCGCTGCACGCGTCCGACTGCGCGAGGATGGGGGCGCGCACGTGTACTGCGCCGCCGCCGAGGTCGGGCAGGGCGTTTCGGACGTGATCTTGCAGGTCGCGAGGCTCGAGCTCGGGACCGACGACGTCGTGCTCGAGATCGGCTCGACCGCGGACGTCGGCTCGTCGGGCTCGTCCTCCGCCTCACGGATGACGTGGATGGCGGCGGGAGCCGTCCAACTTGCCTGCCAGGCAGCGCTCGAGGAGCGCGAGCGGACCGGGGGAGCCGAGGTCGACGTCGAGCGTGTCTACCGCCACCCCGAGACCTCGCCGCTCGATTCCGAAACCGGCCAGGTGCTGGGCAAGCGCTCCCACGTCGCCTTCGCGGTCGCCGCGATGCGTGTCGTCGTGGAGGTGGATGTCGAGCTCGGCCTCACCCGCGTCGTCTGGATCGGGACCGCGCAGGACGTCGGTCAGGCGCTGAACCCGCAGGCAGTCGAGGGCCAGATCGAGGGAGGCACTGCGCAGGGCCTCGGGCTCGCCCTGATGGAGGAGATCCAGACCCGTGACGGCGTGATCCTGAACCCGAACTTCACCGACTACCTGATCCCCACCTTCCTGGACATGCCGCCGGTCGTCTCCGAGCTCGTGGAGGTTCCGGAGCCGGATGCGCCCTACGGGGTCAAGGGCGTCGGCGAGCCGCCGACCGTGGTCTCCACCGCAGCCATCGTCTCCGCACTTCGGGACGCAACCGGCCGCGAGCTGACGCGGGTTCCGGTACGGCCCGACGACATCGTCGGCCTCTGACGGCGAAGAAGAAGGGGGCCTCCCCTGAGCCCCCTTCTTCTATCCCACGGAGGGATCTTCGGACGAATCAGCGCGTCTGAATGCGGAGCACGGAGATCCTGTGTGCGCTGAAGCGGTGTGCGCTCACTCTCGCGACCGTGGCGCGTGCCGGGTTCTGCGGCTGTGGCTTGAAGATCTGAGCGACGATCTGTGCCTTGTCCTGCGGCCTGTCCTGCGTCGTGATGTTTCCGGCGGCGGCGACCGACGGGATGATGCTCATCGCGGCGAGAACGCCGAGGAGGATGGCTGTGCGCTTCATCGTGTGCTCCCTTCTCGTCCGATCCGTCATGTCTCGAGAGTACGAGCCGCAGCCGTGCGCGTCGTTCGTGTGCGCGACGCTGCGAACGTCACCGGCGCGACATTCGCGACGACGTTGCGATTCGCGCGTTCGTGTCCGAGACTGGAGCCGTGGAGTGGCCGCTGCTCGCCGATCTTCCTCCCGAGGACGTGCGGGAGCTGCTCTCGATCGCCCGGCGGAGGACGTTCACCAAAGGCGAGGTCGTCTTCCATCGAGACGACCCGGCCGAGTCCCTCCACCTGGTTGTCCGGGGCCGCTTTGCGGCACGCGTCGCTTCGCAGGGCGGAGACAACGTCCTGCTCGACGTGCTCGGGCCGGGTCAGTCGTTCGGGGAGCTCGCGCTGCTTCTCCCCGGTGAGCGACGCTCCGCGACGGTGTCGGCGCTCGAAGAGGGAGAGACTCGTTCGGTCTTCCGCGACGACTTCGCGCGCCTTCAGCGCAGCCATCCGGGAGTGAAGGACGTGCTCCTGCGGTTGCTCGCCGAGCAGGTGCGCCGGACGAGCGACCGCATCGTCGAGGCTCACCACGTCGACGCGGACACGCGCGTTCGCCGGCGACTCTGCGAGCTCGCGGCGATCTATGGCGTCGGTGACGGCGAGTCCGTCGTGCCCCTCACTCAGGACGATCTGGCGTCGATGGCGGGCACCTCGAGAGCGACCGTGAACCGCGTTCTCCGCGAGGAGGAGAAGCGGGGAGCAGTTGCGCTCCAACGCGGACGCGTGAGAGTTCTCGACGCCCAGAGCATCAGACACAGGTGCCGATTGGACCGGAGCTCGTGAACGTGCAGCGCCAGGAGCGCAAGGTCGTCACCGTCCTCTTCTGCGACCTGGTGGGCTTCACGAGCCGAGCCGAGGAGATGGACCCGGAGGACGTCGCTGCCCTCCTCGGCCCGTATCACTCGCGCCTGAAGGAAGAGCTCGAGCGCCACGGTGGCACGGTCGAGAAGTTCATCGGCGACGCCGTCATGGCCCTCTTCGGAGCACCCATCGCGCACGAGGACGATCCCGAGCGCGCGGTCCGAGCTGCACTCGCCATTCGGGACTTCGCCATCCGGGAAGGGATCGAGCTCCGCATCGGCATCACCACCGGCGAGGCGCTGATCGACGCCGACGCCAGTCCCCAGGCGGGCGAGACGATGGCGACAGGCGACGTAGTCAATACCGCTGCCCGTCTGCAGGCCGCAGCGCCGGTAAACGGCGCCCTCGTCTCGAAGAAGACCTACGCCGCGACGAGCGACGCGATCACGTACGAGAACGCCGAGCCCGTCGAGGCGAAGGGGAAGGCGAAGCCGGTGCCCGTGTGGCGGGCGGTTGCGGCAGCACCGGTCGCCGAGCGCGCGCACACGATGCCTCTCGTCGGCCGCGAGCGCGAGCTCGAGCTGCTTCGCGCGGCCCTCGCCCGAGCGCGCGACGACAATGCGACGCAGCTTCTGACCCTCGTGGGCGCCCCCGGGATCGGCAAGAGCCGCCTCGTACACGAGCTCGCTCGGGGAGACGGTGGATTCTCGTGGCGAAAGGGGCGCTGCCTGCCCTACGGCGACGGGGTGACGTTCTGGGCGCTTGGCGAGGTGGTGAAGACGCACCTGGGAATACTGGAAAGCGACGCCGCGGACGAGGCCGAGCGCAAGCTGCTCGCGGCAGTCGATGACGAATGGATCGCGGACAACCTCCGGCCCCTCGTCGGCCTGAGCGAGGTTGGACAGTCTGGAACGGACCGACGCGCCGAGGCGTTCGCTGCCTGGCGCGAGTTCGTGTCGAAGCTCGCACAGGAGCGGCCCCTGGCGATCGTCCTCGAGGACCTGCACTGGGCGGACGAGGCGCTGCTCGACTTCGTGACCTATCTCTTCGAGTGGGCTCGGGAGTCCCCGCTCCTTCTTCTCTGCACCGCGCGGCCGGAGCTCCTGGACCGACGGCCGGGCTGGGGGACGACCGAGCCGCGCGCGCTGACCATCCCACTCGCTCCGCTCTCGGACGAGGAGACGAGCGAGCTTCTCTTCGCGGCCGTCGACGCACGTCCCACGACCGAGCTGCTCGAGCGCGCGGGAGGAAACCCGCTGTACGCCGAGCAGTACGCGCGGCTGGTCCTGGAGCACGGCTCGGTCGAAGAGCCGCCGGCGACTGTCCAGGGCATCATCGCCGCTCGCCTGGACGGTCTCCCTGGAGAAGAGAAGGCGCTCGTCCAGGACACCGCTGTGATCGGGAGGGTGTTCTGGAGCGGTGCCGTCGCGGCGCTGGTCGGAGGCGGCCACCGCTGGTCCGTCGAGGAGCGCCTGCTCGCGCTCGAGCGGCGCGAGGTCGTGAGACGCGAGCGGCTCTCGTCGATCGCAGGGGAGACGCAGTACGCGTTCCGGCACATCCTTCTTCGGGACGTCGCCTACGGTCAGATCCCTCGTGGGATACGTGGGGAGAAGCACCGTTTGGCAGCCGGCTGGATCGAGGCGCTCGGCCGGCCCGAGGAGCAGTCGGAGATGCTCGCTCACCACTACCTCGCGGCACTCGAGCTTGCGGCTGCGGCTGGGAAGGACACTGCCTCGCTCGCCGCGCAGGCACGGGTCGCGCTGCGCGATGCGGGCGACCGTGCACTCGGACTGGACGCTTCCTCCGCGGCGGCTCGCTTCTACCAGCGTGCGCTCGAGCTTTGGCCTCCCGATGATCCGGATCGCCCGCTCCTGCTCTTCCAGTACGGCCGAGCGATCTATCCCCTCAACGAGGGCACGGACGTCCTCGAAGAAGCGCGCGGCGGATTGCTCGCGCGGGGTGACATCGACCGGGCGGCCGAGGCCGAAGCGATGCTCGGGCAGCTCGTGCGACTCGCGGGCCGGCGGGACGAAGCCTCGGTCCACTTCGCGCGTGCGGCTGCGCTCGCGGAGGGCAGGCCTGTCTCCGCCTCGATCGCCTTCGTGCTCTGGTACCTCGCGCGGATGGCGATGTTCGCCAACGAGGACGCAAAGGCGATAGAGGTCGGGCGGCAAGCACTTGCCATGGCGGAAGAGCTCGGGCTGACCCAGCTGATGGTCGGTGCGCTCAGCGTGATCGGCCCTGCGCGCGTTCGCCTGGGAGACCTCGAGGGTGTCCAAGATCTCGAGCGGGCGATCGAGATCGCCGAGACTGCACGATCGTCCGAGGCTATTCGGGCGTACGGAAACCTGGGGAGCACGATGGCGGATCTGGGCGACTTCCGGCGCGCCCGCGACCTCTACGACAAGGCGACCGAGGTGGCCGAACGCTTCGGCCACCTAGGCGGAAGCCGCTTTCATCGCGGGAACCGCATAGACATGCTGTTTTGCTCGGGCGAGTGGCACGAGTCGCTCGAGGAGTGCGAACGTTTCCTGAGCGAGGTGGAGGCGGGATCGCCCCACTATATGGAGGCGGTCGTCCGGCTAGCGCGCGCTCGGATCAAAGTCGCCCGTGGAGATGTCGCCGGGGCGCTCGCAGACGCGAAGCTGGGCCTCCGCCTAGGACGTGAAGCGCGGGAACCGCAGGTTCTGCATTCGGTGCTTGCGGAAGCGGCAAGGGTCTTCCTGGAGTCAGGCCAGAGGCATGAAGCCGACACAACGGCCGATGAGCTCGTCGCTGTCGGCCCCGAGCCGAGCAACGTCGTGACGTTCGCGATCGTTCTCGGCGAGCTCGGCCGTGGTGAGGATGCGCGGGCGACAGTCGAGCGAGACCCGCTTCATACGGTCTGGGTCGACGCGGCTCGCGCGTATCTCGAGGGCGACCTCGCGCGCACCGCCGATCTCCTCGCGGAAATCGGACACCTGTCCGACGAGGCATACGTTCGCCTCCGTGCAGCGGAGCGCCTGGTCGGGGAAGGTCGACGAGCGGAGGCCGACGAGCAACTCGAGCGAGCCCTTGCCTTCTACCGCTCGGTCGGGGCCACACGCTACATCCAGGAGGCCGAGGCGCTCCTCGCAGCCACGGCCTAGCGCGAGAGGTCGTCGAGCAGCGCGCCGAGCAGGCGATAGAAGCGCTGCGTCGCCGGAATGCTGAGACGTTCGCCGGGGGCATGCGGGCCGACGATCTCGGGACCGAGGGAGATCATCTCGACGCCCGGGAGCTTGCCGCCGATCACTGCGCATTCGAGCCCGCCGTGCACGACGTCGAGTCTCGGCGCCGTTCCGAACAGGCGCTCGAAGGTCTCCTTCGCGATACCCAGGAGACGAGAGTCGAGGTCCGGCCGCCACGGCGCATACGACTTCAGGATCTCGACTTCCGCTCCGGCGAGGCGGGCTGCAGCTTCGATTCCGGCGACGACGTTCTCGAGCGCGGAGGCGTTGGCACTCCGCGTCATCGAGGCGAGAGTGAGCACGCCGTCCTTGGTTTCGGCGACGTTCAGGCTCGTGCTCGTCTCGACCGTGCCCGGGAGAGCTGGGCTCATCGCGACGACCCCGCTGGGGATTGCCGCCAGAAGGTCGAGCGCGCGAGCCGTCGTCGGCTCGTCCGCAACCGCGGGCGCGTCTGCGGCAGCGACCGTCATCGTAAGTGCGTCGTCCGAGCCGGCGAACTGCTCGCGAACCGAACGGACCTCATGTTCTACGGCCTCGCGGGCGGCCGCTTCCACTTCGCGCGGAAGTGAGATCACTGCGCGAGCCTCGCGAGGGAGAGCGTTGCGGCTCACGCCTCCTTCGAGGAGGGCGAGGCGGAACGGTGCTGCGCCGTGGGCCCTGGATAGAACGCGGCCGAGCACCTTGATCGCGTTCGCCCGCCCACGCGCGATATCGCCGCCAGAGTGGCCCCCACGCGCGCCCGACACCCGCACCTCGAGCGTCGCGTAGTCCGACGGGACGGGCTCGAGGTCCAGCTGCAGGCGAGCCAATGTGTGCCAGCTCCCGGCACAGCCGACCGTGATCGCCCGGTCGCTCGTTCCGTCGAGGTTGAGGAGCAGCCGGCCGGAGACGAGCGAGGGGTCGAGGCTCTTGGCCCCGTCGAGACCCTGCTCCTCGGACACCGTGAAGAGCAGTTCGAGCGGACCGTGGGCGGCCTCCGCGTCCTCGGCTGCGGCCAGCGCAGCCGCGACGCCGATCCCGTTGTCGGCGCCGAGCGTCGTCCCTTCGGCGGCGAGCCAGTCTCCGTCGCGGACGACGTTGATCCGTCCCTCGCGGGGATCGAAGGGGCTGTCCGGGTCTCGCTCGCAGACCATGTCCAGGTGCGCCTGCAGGACGACCGTCGGCGCCCGTTCCCGTCCAGTCCACGCCGGCACTCGCACGACGACGTTGCCCTCGCCGTCGACCGCGGTCTCGAAACCGCGCTCTCTCGCCCAGCGGAAAACGTAGTGCCGCGCGGCAGCTTCCTCCTTCGGCGGCCGGGCGATGCGGGTCAGCTCTCCGAAACGTGCCCAGACACCCGAGGGCTCCAGGCCTTCGAGGACGCTCATCGCCGCAACGTCAGAGCCGCGCCGACGAAGAGGAGAACGAGCCCCGCGAGGCGCGGCCAGCTGACGGCGATGCGCTCGACGCCGAACCAGCCGTTGCGGTCGATGACGGTCGCGAGCGTGAACTGGGCGGCGATCAGCACCGCAGTCGTCGCGACGATGCCGATGCGCGGCCCTGCAACCGTGATGGCGAGGATGATCAACGCGCTCATGACGCCGCCGAGCAGCATCCACTTCGGGGCGCCGAGCGCGTCTCCGACTCCTCCCAGAGAGCGTCGCACGAGGATCAGCACCGTGAGTGCGAGCAGGGCTCCGATCAGCGAGGCCGTCGCGACCGCCTCCAGGTTCCCGACGCGGTCGCCGAGCCTGCCCTGGACCGCGATCTGCACCGCTCCGCCGAAGCCGGCGGCGAGCGCGAGGAGGGCTGCGACTCCGGTCGAGCTCATGCTCGGACGCTATACGCTCCCCGCGTCCGCCACGAAGGGAGAGCACATGGTCCGCGCGTTCGTTTTGTTCGAGTCCGAGCCCGACGCTGATCACTATCGCCGACACATCGACGACTTTGCATCCAAGGTGTCATGCACCGCGTTTCGGCAGGGGAAGATCTTCGGGTCGCCGTTCGGAGAGCCGAAGTTCCGCCAGTACGCGGAGTTCGAGTGGGACGACATGGCCTCGTTCAAGGAGGCGGCGAACTCGGAGGCGTTTGCAGCAACGGGCGCTGACGCAATGTCGATGGGTGTCCCCTTCACGGTGCACTTCGCGGAGATCGCCGAGGAGTGACCGAGCCGACGCACCCGCGTCCGCGCGACCCGTCGGAGCTCGGGCTCGAGACGATCGTCTACGAGAAGGCTCCGCCGCGCGCGACGATCAGGCTCAACCGGCCGGAAGTCCTGAACGCATTCGACTTCCGGATGCTGCGCGAGATCGCCCGCGCCTGCGAGGACGCCTCCTGGGACGACGACGTGCGGGTGGTCGTGGTGACCGGCACCGGGCGGGCGTTCTGCGTCGGCGCCGACCTTCGCTCCTGGGACGAGGACTACCTGGGGAAGCCGAAGGAGTACTGGAAGTGGTTCGGGGCATTCAAAGACGCGCACGACCGGCTCCGGGAGATCGGTAAACCGACTGTCGCGCGGATCAACGGGATCGCGGTCGGTGGTGGGAACGAGCTGCAGATGGCGTGCGATCTCGCGGTGATGGTCGACACGGCCTTCATTCGACACGTGGGCCTCGAGCACGGCTCGGTGCCGGCGGGCGGCGCGACGCAGTGGCTGCAGCTCATGGTCGGTGACAGGCGCGCGCGGGAGATCGTCTTCCTGTGCGACGAGGTTCCGGCCGCGCAGGCCGTGGAGTGGGGGCTCGTCAACCGGGCGGTGCCCGAGGCCGAGCTGGACGCGGTGGTCGACGAGCTGGTCGAGAAGCTCGCAGCCAAGCTCCCCCAGACCACCCGCTACGCGAAGCAGCAGTTGAACGTCTGGCGCGACTTCGCCTGGCATCAGACGGTTGGTCATGCTCGAGACTGGCTCGCGATGTCCATGATGGGCGACGAGGCGCAGGACGCCGTGCGCGCCTTCTTGAATCGGGACAAGCCGTGAACCACGACGAGATGATCAAGGGCCTGCAGGATGCGCTCTCGGTACGCCGCGTCGTCGGCGACCCGATCGAGCGAGACGGCGTGACGGTGATTCCGGTGGCAGCCGTTCGCGGTGGCTGGGGTGGAGGCGGCGGCACGACCGGTGGGGCGGGATTCGGTCTCAGGTCACGCGGAGTCGGCGCGTACGTGGTGAAGGACGGAGACGTGCGGTTCGAGCCCGCGGTCGACGCGACTCGCATCGCGTTGGCGGGGCTCGCCGCAGGTGCGCTGGTCGCGTACCTGTTTAGCCCTCGCCGTTAGTCTCCGGCAATGCCCGAGGTTCTCACGAGCCGCGTGGGAGCGGTGCTCACGATCACGCTCAACCGGCCCGAGGTCTTCAACGCCTTCAACCGCGCGCTCCATGCCGCTCTCCGCGAGGCGCTGAAGGAGGCGGCCGACCCCGAGGTGCGCGCGGTCGTCATCACCGGCGCCGGTCGCGGCTTCTGCTCGGGGCAGGATCTGAAGGAGTTCTCCGAGCTTCCGGGTGGCATTCGCGATGCGCTCGAGGGGACGTACCACCCGAACATCCGCGCCATCCGCGCGCTCGAGAAGCCGGTTCTCGCTGCGATCAACGGGCCGGTCGCGGGAGCAGGGCTCTCGCTCGCGTGCGCCTGCGATGCGCAAATCGCCTCCGACCAGGCCACCTTCGTCCCGGGGTTCATCGGGATCGGGCTGATCCCGGACGCCGGCGGCTCCTGGTTCGTACACCGGTTGCTCGGCTTCGCGAGGGCGTTCGAGTGGATGGTCTCGAACCGGCGCCTGGGCGTGGACGAGGCGCTCGCGTGGGGCCTGGTCTCCGAGGTGGTGGCAGCCGACGACTTCCCGCGCCGGGTCCAGGAGCTGGCGGCGTGGTACGCGGAGCTTCCGACTCGCGGAGTCGCGATGACGAAGCAGCTCTTCGAGCATGCGTACACGGCGTCGCTCGAGGAGCAGCTGGAGCTCGAGGCGGAGCTGCAGCAGGCCGCGACCGCGACGGAGGACTTCGGGGAGGGCGTAAAGGCTTTTCTCGACAAGCGCCCGCCCGCGTTCAGCGGGCGCTAGCCGCGAACGCAGCTGACGGGGTCGACGCGTGCGGATCGAAGCCGTCGACTACCACACGGGCGGTGAGCCGTTCCGCATCGTGACCGGCGGAGTCGAGGCTCCACGGGGAGCGACGATCCTGGACAAGCGCCGAGACGCTCTGACTCGGCTCGATGCCGTTCGTCGTCTGCTCGTCTTCGAGCCTCGGGGCCACGCGGACATGTACGGCTGCTTCGTCGTCGAGCCGAACGACGAGGGCGCGGACCTCGGAGTCGTGTTCTTCCACAACGCCGGCTATTCGACGGCGTGCGGGCACGGCACGATCGCGCTCGTGACCTGGGCACTCGACGAGGGCATCGTCGAGCGTCGGGAGGGTGAGAACCACGTCGTCGTGGATGTGCCTTCCGGGCGGCTCCAGACCTGGGCTCGGGTGGACCGCGGCCGCGTCCGCTCCGTTCGGTTTCGAAATGTCCCGGCGTTCGTGTGGTCTCGAGAAGTCGAGGCCGGTGAGCGCACTGTCGATGTCGCTTTCGGCGGCGCCTTCTACGCCTCGCTCGAGGAGACGGTGGCGCCACGCGAGCTGCCACGACTCATCGAGCTCGGGCGGGAGCTCAACCGCTCGCTCGAGGCCGAGCACGAGATCGTGCATCCGCTCGAGCCCGAGCTTCGCGACGTGTACGGGGTCACCTTCTGGCAGGAGGAAGCCGGCGATCCGCTCACCCAGCGCAACGTGACCGTGTTCGCGGACGGCGAGGTCGACCGCTCGCCCTGCGGGAGCGGAACCTCCGCCCGGCTCGCGCTGCTCGACCGCTCCGGTCGGCTTCCACGCGGCGAGCAGCTGCGGCATCTGAGCATCGTCGGTTCCGAGTTCCGCGGCCGGGTCGTCGAAGACGCAGACGTCGCGGGCACGCCGGCCGTCGTGACCGACGTCGAAGGCAACGCTTACCGAACCGGCGAGCACGTCTTCATGCTGGACGAAGAGGATCCGCTCGGCGAGGGGTTCCTCCTGCGGTGACCGTCACCCGGTGTTTCGGTGCCTGTCACGAGCCTTTCCGTGCGCGACGGCGCATGCTTTCGCGTCCCGTCGGGTAAAACGAGGCATCACCACCGCTAGCCAAGCACTACCGAAGCGGTACACGTCCGCGACGCTGATCGCACGCGGCGGAATGGGAGAGGTGTATCGCGCGACCGATTCCGTCCTCGAGAGGAAGGTGGCTGTCAAGCTGCTCTCGGAGCGACACGCCCGAGACGAGGACGCACACGCGCGGTTCCGTCGGGAGGCGCTCTCCGCTGCGCGGCTTTCCGGGGCGCCGCACGTGATCACCGTCTTCGACGTGGGCGAGCACGGAACGCAGCCGTACATCGTCATGGAGTACCTCGAAGGCGGGTCCGTGTTCGACCGCCTGAGGGCTGGTCGAATTCCGCCCGCACTGGCGCTCGAGTGGCTCGGCCAGGCGGGACAGGCGCTCGACAGGGCTCACGCCGACGGGATCGTCCACCGCGACGTGAAGCCGGCGAACCTCCTTCTCGACCGAGATGGAAGCATCGTCGTCTCGGACTTCGGCATCGCCTCGACCTCGGGATTCGACACGCTGACCCTTCCCGGCACCGTCCTGGGCACAGCCGGCTACCTCTCGCCGGAGCAGGCGCGCGGAGAGCCTGCGACTGCGGCGAGCGACCGGTACGGGCTCGGCGTGGTCGCGTTCGAGCTCTTGACCGACCGGCGCCCGTTCGAGGGCGAGACGGCCGCGACCGAGGCGTTCGCGCACGTGACCGCTCCGGTGCCGAGCGCCGAGAAGATCGAGCCCGGGCTTCCCGACGGCGTGGACGAGGTTCTCGCACGCGCGCTCGCAAAGAATCCCGCAGACCGGCCGGCAAGCTGTGCGGAGCTCGTCGCCGATCTCCGCAGCACGTTCAGGAACGCAGAGGCCCCCACTCGCGTGCTCGCGGCTCCCACTCCGACTCGTGCGCCGACCCGCGCCGCAGCCGCACGCGTGCCGCCACGGGCGGTCCACCGACCACGAAGCCCCCGGACCAGGGGCCTCGTCGTGGGCGCCGTCGTTCTCGCCCTCGCGGGGCTCGGCTTGGCCGCGCTCCTCGGCTCGACGCTCGACTCCGGCGGGGGCGCCGAGCGAACGACTCGCCCTCCTGCCTCGACGCTGACACGGACGACACCACCGACGACGATCACCGAGACGACGACGGCCACCGAGACCAGTTCGCCGCCTTCGACCGAACCCCCCGCACCACCGACCGCCCCCCCGACGACGAGGCCCTCCGATGGCGTGGCCCTGAACAACGAGGGATTCGCCCTCATGCAGAACGGGGACTACGCAGGCGCGCTACCGATCCTCGAGCGGGCGGTCGACGCGCTCAGCGGCTCGGGATCCCTCGCCGAGGCTTACGCGAGCTACAACCTCGCCTTCACTCGCTTTGCGCTCGGAAGCTGCGATGGAGTGCTCTCGCTGCTCGATCGCTCGGAAGCGGTCCAGGGTGAGCGCAAGGAGATCGCCGCACTTCGCCGCGATTGTGGCGAGGAAGGCGAGAAGGGGAAGGGTCGCGGTCGGGATAACGACGACGACTGAGCGCTATGCGAGTAGCGAAAGAATCTCGTCGTGCTCGGGAAAGCGGCTCTCGCTCTGCTTCGAGAAGATCATCCGTCCGTCCGCCAGGACGTCGAACTGTGACTTCTCACCAGGCGTGGCCGTAGCGGCGATCCCGGTCTTCGACTCGACCTCGGCCGCGAGACTCGCGGCCCGCTTGTCGTAGCCGCTTCAGGTCGGGCAGTACAAGATCTCGACGGCCATCGCCATCACACTAGCGCCACCGTGCGGCGCTAGATCGTCTTGAACTGCTCGAACGGCTGACGGCAGCTGGCGCAATAGCGGATCGAACGGCAGGGCGTCGGGCCGAAGAGGTTCTCCAGGCGGGTCTCCGTCGAGCTGCAATACGGGCAGCGAAACCCCCCGCGCTGGAGCTCGATCAGATTCAGCTTTCCGGCCTCACGGGGTGCGGGCGGCGCAAAGCCGGCGGCGCGGAGCTTCTCCCGACCCTCTGGGGTGATCTTGTCGGTCGACCAGGAGTCGTCGAGGACGACGCGCACTTCCGCTTTCGCCCCGAGTTCGTCGACCTTCGCCTCCATCGCCCGCTGCATCGGCTCGAGTGCGGGACAGCCCAGGAACGTCGGCGTGAACTCGATCCGCACACGGCCGCCGTCGACCTCGACGTCCTTGATGACTCCGAGGTCGACCAGGGAGATCACCGGGATCTCCGGATCGGGGATCTCAGCGAGGGCAGCCCACACGTCGTCGACGGTCACCACTGGGTACCGGCCGGCGCCGAGCGGCGAACCACCGTCATCTCCTCCCAGAGCGGGACGAGCTCGGCCTCGTGGACTCCACGCGACATGGGCTCGACATCGGGTAACGCACGCCCCAGTCGCTCCTCGGCACGGCGCTGCAGCTCCGGGCGCAGCTCGTCGTCGAGAACGCCGAGCGCGTAGGGCCAGAGCTCGTCCAGCGCCTCGTCCAGCCGTGCACGTCCCTCCTCGGAGGAGAGAAGGCGATCGACCCACATCTCGGCATGCATGCGGTGATACGCCTCCTCGCGGTCCATCTTCGCGGCGATGCCTGCGATGTCAGGGTCCTCGGAGGCCTTGAGTGCCGCCAGGCGGATCTCGTCGGCGGTCTCGTACAGCCAGTGCCGCGCGATCGTCCGCGCCCACTCGAGGCGGCGGAGCTGGACGAGCGGTGCACAGCGGTACTCCTCCGGTGTGCGGTCGAAAGCGAGCTCGTCGGCCGTCGTCCCGAGCTCGGCCGCGGCCAGCTCGTAGAGAGCCCGCGCGTGCCCGATCTCGTTCTGGGCGATCGAAGAGAAGGCGACGTCCTCCTCCAGGAAGGGTGCGATCCCGGTCCACTCCGAGTTGCGCCAGCCGAGGAAGAGCTCGTCGTCGGCGAAGCTCAGGAGAATCTCGACGCGATCTTTGGTCACGGTGTGGACTTCCGCCGGAAAATGCGTCGCGTAAGCGCGTCGCATTTTTCGGCGCAAAGCTCGTCGTCGGCGAAGCTCAGGAGAATCTCGACGCGGTCGCTCATTCGCTTTCAGCTGCCCCCGGGGCGGCCTCGAGCGTCCCCGCGCGCTCGCGGGCCTCCCGTAGGCGTGCCTTGATCGAATACCCGTCCACGCGGCGGTACTTCATCTCGAACTCGTCGGGAAACTCCCCGATCTCGCTCACCGCTTCGCGCGGCACGAGCCAGAGGGCGACCGATTCCTGCCGCCGCCCGTACTGCTCGCGCGCGTAGATCTCGGCGAAGCGCTCGTTCGGCGCGTCCACCGTGCCCGCGTGCTGGAGGGGCTGTCCCTTTCGTTCCTGCCGAAAGACTTCGTAGATCACGCGGCCTCCGCGAGCACCACCCGCTCGACCCAGGCCACGTCCTCGCGCGAGAGCCGGCGGAAGGACAGGCGCTCAGCGGAGGCAGGCCCGTGCCCGGTGACGACGGCGCGAAGCTTCTCCCAGTCCGGCTCGGTGTAGCTCCACACACCCGTCTCTTCGTCCTTCGCGAGCGCCGGATCGGGAATCGAGAGCCCGAGCTCGCCGATCTGCGGCACGTACCCGTCGAGGAACTCCTGGCGCGCGTCCTCGTTCGCCTGGCTCTTGATCCGCCAGACGTACATCGGGTCCTCCTCAGCGGGGATCGGGTTGCCGTGGAAGTGCATGAGCGGCTCCCACCAGCGGTCGACCGCCTTCTGCACGAGCTCGAACTGCTCCGGCGTGCCCGTGACCATGGCCAGGATCACGTCGCGTCCGTGGAGGATGTGGAACGACTCCTCCCAGCAGATCTTCTTCATGATCCGCGCGTACGGCGCGTAGGAGCATTTGAGCAGCGCCTTCTGGGAGACGATCGCGGCCGCGTCGACCAGCCAGGCGATCACGCCGACGTCGCCCCAGGTCTTCGTCGGATAGTGGAAGACGTTGTGGAACTTCGTCTTGCCGGAGACGAGGTCGTCGAGGCTGGCGCTGCGGGGCTTGCCGAGATCCTCGACCACGCGGTAGATCAGTTGCGCGTGCCCGACCTCGTCCTGGATCTTCGCCGTGAGCGCGAGCTTTCGCTGCAGGGTCGGCGCACGAAGGATCCAGTCGCGCTCGGGAAGCACCCCCATGAGCTCGGAGTTTCCGTGCATCTCGATGAACTTGACGAGCCTCGAGCGGTACTCGTCGGGCATCCAATCTCCGGTTTCCACCTGGCCACCCGACTGGACGTACTCCAGGAACTCCTGAGTGCGCGGATCGACGCTCTGCTTGTCCACTTGGCCTCCTACCGAACGGTCGTTAGCATGGAGTATAGATGCCCACCCGCAGGGATCAGCTAACCCGGGAGGCTGCGCGGCTCTTCGCCGAGCGCGGGTTCCACGGCACGTCCATGGGGGACCTGGCCGAAGCCCTCGGAGTCCAGAAGGGGTCCCTGTACTCGCTGACGGGCTCGAAGCAGCAGCTCCTCCTCGACACGATGCGGGAGGGCGCCCGCGCATTCCATGCAGCTCTCGACGAGGTTCCCGAGCGTGCGCCGGCGGTCGAGCGCGTCCGCCTCGCTCTTCGAGGCCATCTCCGCGTCGTCTCCGAGCAGCTCGACGTCGCCACCGTGTTCACCCGCGAGTGGCGATATCTCGAGGGCACGAACCGCGAGGAGATCCTCGGCGAGCGACGGCGCTACGAGGAGCGCTGGCGTGCGCTCTTCCAGGAGGGCTTCGAGTCGGGCGGGTTGCGGACCGACCTCGATGCGGGCGCGGCAGCCCTGCTCGTCCTCTCGGCTGCGAACTGGGCCTACACCTGGCTTGTCCCGGGCCGCGACACCGACGAGCTCGCAGACCGGTTCACGGCGATTCTCGTCGACGGCATCCGCGGCTACGCCACGCCCTCGTAGGCCAGTCGACCTGTGAGCACATTGGCACGCCATTGACGCCCTTACAGTGCCAGGCACTGTAAAGACGATGGCCAGGCTCCTTATCGCGAACCCCTGGGCCTCGGGAGTTGACGAGGACAGGCTCGCCAGCGTGCGCGAGGCGCTTCCCGCTGGCACGGAGCTGCGGATGACGAGCGCTCGCGGCGAGGCGACCGAGATCGCGCGCGAGGCGGCCGGTCAGGTCGAGACCCTCTACGTATTCGGCGGTGATGGCACCTTCAACGAGGTGTTGAACGGCATCGACGCCACGACGCCGCTCGGGCTCATCCCCGGGGGTGGGACGAGCGTACTCCCCCGTGCGCTCGGTCTCCCGCGCTCATCGGCCGCGGCTGCTCGCCGGTTGACGGGGAGCACGCGGTCGCGCCGGATCGGGCTCGGGCGGGTGAACGGCCGGCGCTTCGGCTTCGCGTGTGGCCTCGGCCTCGACGCCGAGATCGTGCGTGCCGTCGACGAGCTCGGCCGCCGTTCGGACGGTCGGCGCCCGGGAAACGTCGCGTTCGCCTGGACGGGAGTTCGCACCCTCGCTCGCCACGGCTACCGGCTCGATCCCGCCCTCGAGGTGACCGGACACGGGCGAGCTGCCTTCGCGCTCGTCTCCAACGGTCCCTCGTACAGCTATGCCGGACCGGTTGCGCTCCACGCGTCGCCGACCGCGACCTTCGAAGGCGGCCTCGATCTCGTCGCGCCGATCTCGGTGCGCGCGCGTGATATTCCGCGCATCGCCCGCTACGCAGTCGGTCGGAGCGACCGCGCCACGGCTCGTGATCTCGTCTACCTGCACGATGTCGACCGGATCGAGATCGTGTGCGACCACCCGCTTGCGCTGCAGGCGGACGGGGAGGACCTGGGCGACGTCGAGCGAGCGGTCTTCGAGGCCGAGCGCGATGCCGTGACCGTGCTCGCGCCGTAATTCTCACCTAGATCTTAGGCACTAGTCCGCAACGGACTAATACACTCCGGAACATGGTTGGGACGTCGAGCGCGACGCGAACGCTGACCACGACCGAGGCCGCGGTCCTCGCGCTGCTCGCACTCGAAGGCGAGCAGTCGGGCTACGACCTGCTCAAGCTGATGTCGAAGGCGATAGGCCACGTCTGGGCGCCGGCGAAGAGCCAGCTGTACGCCGTGCTTCCACGCATGGCGCGAGCCGGCCTGGCCGAGGCTCGCACGGTTGTCCAGGCTTCGCGGCCCGACAAGCAGCTCTACAAGATCACCCCCGCGGGGCGCGAATCGCTCGACGCGTGGCTCGAAACCGTGGAGCCCGGTTCGGTCGATCGCTTCTACCTACGACTCTTCGTCGGCGGGCTCACATCGCCCGACGTGCTGATCGAGCATGTCGACCAGTTCAAGCTCGAGACCGTGGCCCGTCTGGACGAGCTCCGCGCGATCGAGCCGACCAACTCGCGCTCAGGCAACGACTTCTTTCACTACTTCCTGCTCCGCCACGCCATCGAACGCGCCGAGCAATCCCTCGCCTGGGCCGACTGGGTCCTCGCCGAGCTCAGGGGCAGCGCAGAGTGAGACGAGCACTGGCCGCAGCCGTAGCCGTCCTCACGGTCGGCGTCGCGTGCACCTCCAGCGCTGCGCAACCCACTGTCTACCCGGCCGAGGCCGCCGACGTGCGCAAGCTCGCGGCGGAGATGGAGCGAATCCATCCGAATCTCTTCCACTCGGTCGCGCGCGGGGAGTTCGTCGGCGCAGTCGACGAGCTCGTGGAGCGGTTGCCCGAGCTCGATCGTGATCAGCTCCTCGTCGAGCTGATGCGCATCGTGGCGATGACCGGCGAGCGTGACGGGCACATGGGCCTCTTCCCGCTCGTCTCCCATGCACGGCCGCTGCACCTGCTGCCGATCCGTGTCTGGGCGTTCCCCGAAGGAATGTTCGTGCTCGCGTCGCCCGAGCAGCCGGATCTCGTCGGCGCTCGCCTGGTCGCCGTCGAAGGAAAGCCAGTCGACGAGGTCGCGGCTCTCGTCCGCCCGCTCGTCACGCGCGACAACGAGTCGAGCCTGATCCTGCGCCTGCCCGAGTTCATGATCACGGGCGAGGTCCTGCACGGGCTCGGCATCGCGCCGGACGCCGCGCGAGTGCAGTTCACCGTCGAGCGCCCGAACGGCGAGCGAGTCGATGCGACCCTGGCGACGCTCGCCGGCCCGGCGTACTGGAGCCTCATCGAGGATGTCTGGGCGCCCCCCGCGCCGCCGACGGCCCCCAAACCGCTCTGGCTCCGCAACCGGCATCGGACGCAATGGTTCGCCACGCTCGCGCGCGGTCGCGCCGTCTATTCACATGCGACGGAGCCCACGAGCACGTTCGCGGCAACCCTCCTCAGACGGGCTCGGAACCCGAAGGTGCGGCGCGTCATCGTCGACGTGCGACTGAACGGCGGCGGCGACAACACCTCGTACTCGCCGCTCATCGACGCCCTGCGCAGCCGGGCGCTGAACCGGCGGGGCCGGCTCGTGCTCCTGACCGGGCGCGTCACCTTCTCGGCGGGCGGCAACTTCGTCGCCGAGGTGGAAGCCTTCACCCGTGCACGAATCGTCGGCGAGGCGGCCGGCGGCAGCCCCCACAACTACGGCGACTCGGAGCCGGTCGAGCTCGACGCGCTCGGCTGGACGGTGTACGTGCCACCGCAGTACGTAGAGGTCCTCGGCCGGTCCGACGAGCGGGCGTCGATCGAGCCCGACGTGCCGGTCCGGATCGGAGCGGCTGACCACTTCGCCGGACGCGACCCGGTGCTCGCGAAGGCGCTGGCGATCCGCTGAGCTCGCTCTCCGTTCAAAGTACCCGGGGCGCCAAATAGACTGGACCGGAATGAGCCAGGTGCTGCCGGCGGAAGGAGGCTTGCGCCGCGTCATCGGCGACGGTGAGACGCTCCCGGACGGCGCGGTCGATGGGCTCGGATCCGACCAGCTCCTGGCGCTCTATCGCAACCTCGTGCTCCTGCGGACGTACGACGAGCGTTCGGTCGTCTACCACCGGCAAGGGCGGATCGGGACCTACGCCATCTTCTGGAACCACGAGGCGATGCAAGCCGGCGGGGTCTTCGCGCTCGAGGACCGCGACTGGATCTTCCCGGCGTACCGCGAGTCCGCGATCGGGCTCTTGCGCGGGATGCCGGTGTCGACCGTCCTCTCCTGGTGGAGGGGCCACCCGGCCGGCTGGTGGAATCCGGCCGAGTTCAACGTCGCGTCGATCTGCGTCCCGATCGCGACGCAAATTCCCCACGCGGTCGGGTTCGCGTGGGGCTCCGCCCTCAAGGGCGAAGACCGGGTTGCCCTCACCTTCTTCGGCGACGGAGCGACCTCGGAAGGGTCGTTTCACGAGGGTGCGACCTTCGCCGGGGTCATGAAGGCGCCGGTTGTCCTCTTCTGCAACAACAACCAGTGGGCGATCTCGACTCCGCTCTCGGCGCAGACCGCCGCCCCCACCCTTGCCGACAAGGCGATCGGATACGGGATGCCGGGGATCCGCGTCGACGGCGGCGACGTCCTCGCCGTCTACGAGGCGACGCGCGAGGCGGTGGCGCGGGCGCGGGCCGGCGAGGGACCGACGTTCATCGAAGCCGTGACCTATCGCGCCGCACCTCACGCGACCGCGGACGACCCGTCGATCTACATCGATTCGGAACGAGTCGCGGAGGAGAAGGAGAACGAGTGCGTCGGCCGCTATCGGCGCTATCTCCTCCGCGCCGGAGTCCTCACCGAGGCGCGCGCGGAGGAGATCGAGCAGGAAGCGCTCGAGCTCATGCGCACGGGAATTGCGGAGGCGGAGGCCGAGCCGCCGGCCGATCCTGCGCTCGTCTTCGAGCACGCGTACGCGAATCCCCCGCCGGGACTCGCGGACGACCTCGCCGAGCTCAGGAGGGTTCTGGGTGAGTGAGCGCTTCCTGGTAGAGGCGGTCAATGACGCGCTCCACGTCGAGCTCGAGCGGGATCCGACGGTGCTCGTGATGGGTGAGGACGTCGGACGCCTGGGCGGGGTCTTCCGCGCCACGGCTGGGCTCCAGGAGCGGTTCGGAGCCGACCGCTGCGTGGACACGCCGCTGGCCGAAGCCGGAATCCTCGGCACCGCGATCGGGCTCTGCATGGCCGGTTGGCGCCCTGTCTGCGAAATGCAGTACGACGCTTTCAGCTACCCGGCGCTCGACCAGCTGATCAACCACGTCGGGCGCTACCGCTGGCGCACGCGCGGGACGATGTCGTTCCCGCTGGTGATTCGCATGCCGTACGGAGGAGGCGTGCGTGCGCCCGAGCTGCACGACGATTCGCCGGAGACCTACTACGTGCATACCCCAGGCGTGAAGGTCGCGATCCCGTCAACCCCCGCAGATGCAAAGGGCCTGCTCGCCGCGGCCATTCGCGACCCGGACCCGGTCGTGATCTTCGAGCCGAAGCTGATCTACCGCACCGCGCGAGGAGAGGTCCCCGAGGGAGAGCACGTCGTATCGCTCGGAAAGGCGCGACTGGCGCGCGAGGGCTCCGAAGTCACGCTGGTCGCGTACGGCGCGATGGTCCCGCTCGCCGAGCGAGCGGCCGACGCCCTCGAAGGCGAGGCGTCGTGCGAGGTGCTCGACCTCCGGAGCCTGAAGCCGCTCGACGAGGATGCGTTGCTCGCGTCCGTCGGCAAGACCGGGCGCGCGGTCCTCGTGCAGGAGGCACCCCGTGTGTGCGGGTTTGCGGCAGAGGTCGCCGCGGTGCTCGCCGAAAAGGCGATCTTCGACCTCCGTGGGCCGGTGCTGCGGGTGACGGGCTACGACGTGCCGTATCCCTACTGGCAGATCGAGGACGCCTATATGCCGTCGGTCGAGCGCGTCGTGGATGCGGTGCGGCGGCTGCTCGCGGCCTAGTCGTGATCCGGGCGCCGGATGGCGCGCTCGTGCCCGAGCCCGACAATCCCCATGACGGAAACGCGGTCGCGATCTACAACGAGGACGTGACGCTGCAACGCGGCTACGTCCCCGCGGCGGTCGCCCCCGAGCTCCACGGCGACGAGCAGGCCGTCTCGCTCTGGCGCGTCGACGGTGGACTGCGCGTGCTGATCGCCCCTTCCGATGCCTGGTCGACGCGCCTCGCTAGGCTCGTCGGTCGTGAGAACACGGTCGGATTCGTGAACGACCCGCCGTATCGAATCGTCTCCGAGCGCCTCGTGATTCGTTGCTGGGAGCCTCGGGACGCGGGCGCGCTGAAGGAGGCAATCGACTCGAGCCTCGACCAGCTGCGGCCGTGGATGCCCTGGGCGCGCGCCGAGCCTCAGCCGGTCTCCGAGAAGGTCTCGCTGCTTCGCAGGTTCCGCGGGCAGTTCGACCTCGGTACCGATTTCGTCATGGGAATCTTCGACGAAGACGAGCGCCGGGTTCTGGGCGGCACGGGGTTGCACAAGCGTCGCAGTGCCGAAGCGCTCGAGATCGGCTACTGGATCAGGTCGAGTCACGTCGGCCGGGGCATGGCGACCGAGTCGAGCGCTGCACTGACGCGGGTCGCCTTCGAGCTGTGCGATGTCGACCGGGTCGAGATCCGGATCGATCCGGCGAACGAGGCGAGCCTGCCGATCCCGCGAAAGCTCGGCTTCGTCGAGGAGGGGATCTTGCGACGCCGGCTTCCGCCCGACGAAGAGGGTGTGCCGCGCGACGTGATCGTCTTCAGCCTCTTCCGGGACGGGTTCGTGGGCTCGCCCGCCTCGTCGACACCCGTTCGGGCCTTCGACGCCGGTGGCGAGCGCGTGCTGTGAGGGACGCCTGGCTCGTCTATCTCGCGCTCGGGGCGCTCTTCGTGCTCGTCTGCGGCTTGCTGGCGGGTGCCTGGGCGTGGGGCCGCCTCGGGACGGCTGCCGTCGTCCTCTTCGTCGCTGCCGTCTGTGTGTGGGTGCTCGACTTCGCGGCAATCTCCTCCGATTACCGAGACGCCGACGGCTTCTTCGACTGCGGAGGCGACTGCACCGGAATGCACTTCTCCACGGCGGTGGGCTTTCTCGCGCCCCCGCTCCTGATCGCGATGTCGGCATTCGCCGCGTTGGTCATGCTCCTACAGCGTCGGCGCGGTCGCGTTGCGAGATAGACGAGAATCGCGAGAGCGATGGCGAAGGCATTCAAGCTGCCGGATCTCGGCGAAGGCCTCACCGAAGGGGAGGTCGCACGCTGGCTCGTAACGGAAGGGCAAACCGTGGACGAGGACGAGCTGCTCGTCGAGATCCAGACGGACAAGGCCACGGTCGAGATTCCGTCCCCTTACGCCGGCACGGTGCTGAAGATCCACGTCGCCGAGGGAGAGGTCGCGCCAGTGGGGACCGTCCTCGTCGTGATCGGAGAGCCGGGCGAGTCGATCGACGTCCCAGCCTCGAAAACTCCAAGTGACAAAGTGTCACAAGGGGTTCGAGGCCCGGCGACCTCTGACCCGACACGTGTTCAGGCGACCCCGCTGGTGCGGAAGGTCGCCGCGGACCTCGGGGTCGACCTCGCGTCGGTCGCGGCCACGGGGGCGGGCGGGCGTATCAGCGAGGACGATGTGCGCGCGGCAGCCGGTGGCGCCGACGCGGCCGAAGGGCGACGCGAGCCACTGCGCGGCGTTCGGCGACTCATCGCCGAGCACATGGCACGCGCGCACCGGGAGATTCCTGCGGTCACGTGGGTCGAGGAGTGTGACTTCGAGCGCGTCGAGCTCGAGCGGCTGCTCGCGACCGTGGTGCACGCCGTGGCGCAGTCGCTGGCCGACTTCCCCGAGCTGAACGCGCGCCTGGACGGCGACGCAATCGTCTATCTCGACCGCTACGACATTGGCATCGCAGTCCAGACCGACCAGGGTCTCGTCGTCCCCGTCGTGCGTGGCGGCGGCGCGAGCACGATCGAGGAGCTCGACATCGAGATCCGCCGACTTGCCGAAGGCGCGCGGTCAGGGGCGTTGAAGCCCGACGAAGTGCGAGGCTCGACGTTCACCGTCACGAGCGCGGGAAAGCTCGCCGGTCTCTTCCAGACCCCGATCGTCAACCATCCGGAGGTCGCGATCCTCAGCATCGGGCGGATCGCGGAGAGGCCTGTCGTGCACCAGGGCGAGGTCGTCGTGCGGCGGATGGGGACGATCGCGGTCTCGTTCGACCACCGTGTCGTCGACGGCGCACGCGCCGCCGAGTTCGGGCTCTCGGTGATCGAGCGGCTCGAGGGCGCCGACTAGGGGACCGAGGCCGTCGGCGCGGAGATGGCTCCGCCCGATCCGGAGGCGTTGGTCGCTACGACCAGCGCGCGCAGCGTCGAGCGCGAGTCGGGCGCTGCGATCGCGTACGTCGCAGCCGTCGCCCCGGCGATGTCGACGCACGCGACGCCCGTCGCGTTGCAACGCCGCCACTGGTAGGCGAACGACGTCGGGCTCCCGCCCCAGCTGCCGGCGTCGACCGCCAGACTCGAACCCGCCTGAGCGGTGCCTGAGACCAGTGGCGTCGCGGTCGACGTGGGAGAGCCCGGCGGCCCTGCCACGACCGAGGTGGAGACGGAGCTCGTCGCGATCGAGTCGAGACGATTGCGCCCGACGACGGTCGCGCGCAGGGTCGAGGCGAGGTCGCCGGAGGCGACGGTGTACGTCGGCGCGGTCGCGCCCGGGATCAGCGCACAACCCGCACCGGTGGCATCGCAGCGCTCCCACTGGTAGGCGAACGCGAGCTGATCGCCGGTCCACGTACCGCGGGCGACCGCGAGAGTCTGGCCAGGCTGGGTGGTTCCAGAGACAAGCGGGGGCGCCTTCGGAACGGGCACGAGCCTGGCCTTGATGCGCGTGGCGCTGACTCGGGCAAGCCGGTCGACGTCCGCGTCGTAGATCCTCCGCTCGGGAAAGCTGAAGAACGTGATACCCGCAAGCACGCGGTCGACGCGCATGAACACGATCACGGCGTAGAACGTCACACCCTCCGCGTTGATCCGGACGGGCACGGAGACCGCCCCATCCCCAACCCGCACCGTTCGCGCGCGGCTGACGGTGACGGCTTCGGGCGACACGTCGAAGTTGCGGGCAATCCCGGATGCCAACTCGTTACGGACCGCCCTCTTGCCGATGACCGCTCGGAAGGTCGCGAACGTCGAGCGTGCCGTCGGCTCCGTGTGGTCGACGCTCAGTTGGTTGTAGACGAGGAGAAGCCTCGAGCGCCCCAAGCGCACACCCGGAAGCGAGAGTGCGCGCTCGTACGACGCGGTGTAGTTGGGATTCCGGTAGTAACCCTGGCTCTCGACCTTTGCGGGCGATGGAAGATCGGAAACCGCCAGCGCCATCGCCGCAAGATCGGGCGACCCTGCAGGACGTCCAGCCGACCCGGACGCGCCCGCGGTGACGGAGGCGATGCCAGCGACGATCGCGACCGCGGAGACGAGCCAGGCGAGGCGACGGCGCACCTACCGGAGTATCCCGGTAACCCTGGCGAGCGCAAGGGGACGAGAGAGGGGTCAGACCCGTGGGGGGCCTGACCCCTCTCTCATGCGTTACGGGCGCGAGAGTTGACCGCGCACTGCACCTGCCGGGAACGCGGGGTTGTGGACGTTCACGTAGTAGCCGGCCGGATTCTTCAGGATGGCGCGCACGAGATCCCGATCGGCGCTCGCGCACGCACTCGAAGAGCCGCTCGTCGGCGGCACGAGCCCGACGACGACCGGGCCGGCAACCGTCGGTCCTCCAACGTGGATATGGGCCGCGATCGCGGGCGCGATGTTGGAGACCGTGAGCTCGTAGCAGATCTCCTCCTGTCCCGGATTGAGCCTGAGCGACGCGGTGCCGCTCCCGTCCGGATCGCCCGGGCCCGGGACCTCGGCGGCGCCTGTGAGCGTGGTCGACTGCGGCGCACCGCCCGCTCCTCCGACGGCCACGATCGTCAGCGCCGCAACGGCTGTCACCATCGCAACGCCTGCGTAGACACGCTTGTGCATACCTCGTCCTCCCCTCGTGGGATGTACGTCAGTACGTTCGTCGTAGCGCCGAGATCGGTTTTCTCCCGTCACTACACTGGCGGAGATGGGCCTCTGGTACACGCTCGGGCTCGCGCTCGGCCTCGGACTCGGGTTCGGCGTCATCCTGTCCGGGCTTCTCGGCGTGAACGCGGTGGGTACCGGGGTCGCAGCCGTCGTCGGTGCGGCCGCCGGCGCTGTCTTCGGATTCGTCGTGATCGGCGAGATCCCCGAGACGGTTGCGGGTGGCATCGCAGGGTTCATCGGCGCTCTCTCCGCGGCGGCCGTCGTCAGGGGTGCGATCCGGCGCGGGGCGACTCGCATGGGGATCGCCGCGTACGTGTCGATGGTCGGGCTCTTCGTCTGCCTGCTGGCCCTGATCCCACTCGTCGGATATGTCGTGACCGTCGTCCTGCCGGTGCTGGCCGCGCGCATGCGCGGGCGGCAGGCCGCCCGGTACGCAGGTCTACGGACCCTCGCGAAATGAGCCGAACGGCGCGCGCGCTGTCCCCGACGCCGAATGCTGCGGCCGCAGCACGCGAAGGCATGGTCGAGCATCAGCTTCGGCGCCGCGGAAGCTTCGACGCGCGAGTGCTCGAGGCGATGTCTCGGGTCCCACGCGAGTGCTTCGTTCCCGAGGATCTTCGTCATCTCGCCTACGAGGACGGGGCTCTCCCCATCGGTAGCGGGCAGACGATCTCGCAGCCGTTCATGGTTGCGACGATCTGTCAGCTGCTCGAGCTCTCCGGAGGCGAGCGCGTCCTCGACGTCGGCACCGGCTCGGGCTACCAGGCTGCGGTGCTCGCCGAGCTGGCGGCGCAGGTCGTGACAATCGAACGGGTTCCCGAGCTCGCCGAGCGAGCGCGATCGGCGCTCGTGCAGGCGGGATACGCCGAGGTCGAGGTTCTCGTCGGGGACGGCTCGCTCGGAGCCTCCGCTCGGGCGCCCTTCGACGGGATCGCGGTCGCCGCGGCGGCTCCGGCGATTCCGCCCGCATTGGTCGAGCAGCTGGTGGAAGGAGGCCGGCTCGTTGTCCCTCGAGGTGGTCGCTGGGGGCAGAGACTCGTGCTCGTCGAGCGCACCGAGGACGGTGCCCGCGAGCGCACCAGCGTGTCGTGCAGATTCGTGCCTCTCGTCGGCGCAGAGGGGTTTTCGGGTGGCGGCTCCTAGTCCAATGGGGGGTCGACGCGACCGCGCTCCCGGCTACGCTGCGACAGTCGTGGAGACCTCGCCTGCGGACGTGGGGATAGGGATTCGCCGCGCTCGCGTGCGCGCTGCCCTGGGTCGCCGTGGGAACTGGGAGCAGCTCGTCAAGTTCTGCTTCGTCGGAGCGACCGGATATCTCGTCAATCTCTGGGTGTTCTCGCTGCTCGTGCTGGTTCTCGGGGTCCACTACATTCCGGCCGCAATCGGCTCGTTCCTGGTCGCAGTGACGAACAACTACACCTGGAACCGCGTCTGGACGTTTCGCGAGCACCGAGGGAGCGTGGCGTACCAGGGCATGCGCTTCCTCGTCGTCTCGACCCTCGCTCTCGTCGCCAATCTCCTGGTTCTCTACATGCTCGTCGAGATCGGTCTGCCGGAGATCGTCGCCCAGGCGATTGCGATCGTGCTCGTCACGCCGATCAACTTCGTCGGCAATAAGCTCTGGTCGTTCGGTCCCACTCGCACCCGCTGAGATCTCTCCGCGCAGTGGCCGCGGCCCTCCTGGCCGTCGGCGCCCTTGCGGCTCCGGCCGCGGCAGTGGCCGCGACCGGCCAGGACACCGCGCGGCTCACCGCTGAGCGAGCGATCGCCCTCGCCCTCGCCCATCCCGAGGTGGCGAGCTGGTTCGAGCGCTATCCGCCGGATCCGACGACCTCGGCGACCTTTCGCAAGGAGACGAGAACCTGGGTCGTGAAGGCCTGGTCCGGCGAGGCCGGGCAGATCGCCCAGGCGGTCGTCCACGACACGACGGAGACCGTCAGCGAGGTGCGGACCGGCCCGCAGGTCGCCTGGGGGATGGCGCGAGGGCGAGAGGGCTCGTTCGGCGGCAAGACCCTCCTGAAGCCCTACGTCTGGCTGGCGTTCTGCCTCGTCTTCCTCGTCGGGCTCGCAGACCTGCGCCGGCCCTCGTCACTACGAAACGTCGATCTGCTCGTCCTGCTTTCGTTCTCCGTCTCGCTCGCGTTCTTCAACCGCGGGGAGATCTTCGCGAGCGTTCCGCTCGTCTACCCCGTGCTCGGCTACCTGCTCGTGCGAAGCGCCTGGGTCGCCGTCCGTAGCCGGGAGAGCGCGCTTCGGCCTGCCTGGCCCACATGGGTCTTCGCGGCGGCGGCGATCTTTCTTTTCGGATTTCGCGTCGGCCTCAACGTCGAGGCGCCGCGCGGTGTGATCGACGTCGGGCTTGCGGGCGTCGTGGGTGCGAGCCGGATCCTGGACGGTGAGGCTCCGTACGGGAACATGCCGCGCCGGGGAGACCTCGAGAAGTGCGGGCCCGAAGACGCGGACGGCGACGTGCGTGAGCGGATTCAGACGAACGGGCGCTGCGAAGCGGCGATCGAGCGTGGGGATACGTACGGCCCGGTCGCATATGCCGCCTACGTTCCCGCGACCCTCGTCTTCGCATGGAGCGGAAAGTGGGATTCGCTCCCCGGCGCACACGCGACGTCGATTCTGTTCGACCTCCTGACCATCGTCGGGCTCGGGCTCGTCGGGCTTCGGTTCGGGGGCACGCGGCTCGCAGCGATGTTGGCGTTCGCCTGGTGCGCGTACCCGTTCACTGCCTACACCTTGAACGCGAACACGAACGACACGATCATGCCCGCGTTCCTCGTCTTCGGCTTCTGGCTCGCCTCGTCGGTGTGGGCGCGCGGGACGGCGGTCGCACTCGCAGGGTGGACGAAGTTCGGCGGGCTGCTGCTCGCGCCGCTCTGGGCGAGCTACCCGACGCTCGAGCTGCGTCGCCTCGCGCGTTTCGCCCTCGCGTTCGCTCTCGCCACGCTCGTCTCGTTCGTGATCTTGCTGCTGGAGCCGGACCTCTGGGACGCAATCCGCACCTTCTGGAGCCGTACCGTCGGCTTCCAGGCCGGACGCGACTCACCGTTCTCGCTCTGGGGTTGGGGCCAGTACCGTGCGGAGGGAATCCCCGATCTCGGGTTCCTGCAGCCGGTATTCGCCGTCTTCGCCGTCGCCCTGGCGGTCGCCGCCGCGTTCGTGCCACGGCAAAAAGGCCCGATCGAGCTCGCGGCGTTGACCGTCTCGATCCTCGTTGCGTTCCAGCTCTCGCTAACCCACTGGTTCTACCTGTACCTGCCCTGGTTTCTTCCCTTCGTGCTGCTCTGGCTCCTGCTTCCGCGTGCGGCCGAAGATCAGGGGAATGGGACGCGAACCGCCTCGATGGCTGACGCCTTGCCCGACTCGGAATCGCAGTCGATCACGGCTCCTTCGATCCGGACGTCGCCCTGAGCCGTCTCGAAGCGCACGGGTAGTCCGGTGCGCATCCGCCGGATGGCGAGCTCGGCCTCGACCCCGATCACCGAGTCGTGCGGGCCGGTCATGCCTGCATCGGTGATGAATGCGGTGCCGTTCGCGAGGACGCGCGCGTCCGAGGTCTGGACGTGCGTGTGGGTTCCGACGACAGCGGTCACGCGGCCGTCCAGCCAGCGCGCGAGTGCGATCTTCTCGCTCGTCGCCTCGGCGTGAACGTCGACGAGCACGAGGGGCGTCTTCGCGACGGCCCGGTCGACGAGGTCGTCGACGATCTCGAACATCGAGGTCGCGGGATCGAGGAACAGCGACCCGAGGACGTTGATCACCGCCAGCTGGGCGCCGTTCGCCGTGGCCACGACGGTCACGCCACGTCCAGGCGTGTTCTTCGAGACGTTGGCGGGACGGATGACCCGATCCGATCCTTCGATGTAGGGGCCGATCTCGGAGCGCCGAAAAGCGTGATTCCCGAGCGTGATCACGTCGGCACCTGCAGCCAGCAGCCGGTCGGCGAGACGCGGGGTGATCCCGATCCCGTCGGCGGCGTTCTCGCCGTTCACGACGCAGACGTCGACTGCGAGGTCGCTGCGCAGCGTCGGCAGCAGTGCTTCGAGCGCACTTCGGCCCGGAGCGCCCACGACATCGGCGATGAAGAGGATGCGCAGGGCCGGGAGCCTACGGAACGCCGAGTGTCGCCGACAGGTACACCTGGATCGCGACGTTGTTGCCCCCGTCGGCGGCGAAGCGCCCGAGCGCTTGGCGCTCGAGCCTGCTGATGTTCGCGACCCGACCCAGCTTCGAGGAGCCCGCGGCGACGTTGGCCCCCACGGTCAGCCCAGTGTCGGGCCGGACGTTCTGGAGGGACACGACGAGTGACGGCGCCGATGACGGCCTCAGCTCGATCTCTGCGCCGATCCTGCGGCCCGAGACGAGCTGGTTGCGAATCGCGATGACCGTCCCGTCGACGGGCGAATAGACATCGGTTCCCGCCACCGCCCCGACGTCCAGCGTTCGAAGTGCTCCCCCTTCCAGCTGGTACCAGGCGAGCCCTTCTCGGGAGTAGCCGGTGATCTTGCGCCAGAGACGAGCGAGCAATCCCTCGTTCGCCTGCGGCCCCACGGGGCGGAGCTCGAGCGCGCCCTCGTCGGACCCGTGGAACCCGACCGCAGTCACACCGCCTTGAGCGACGGGAGACTGTACCCGGAGGTTGCCGACGGTGGCGAGCACCTGTGGCTCGGGCGGAGCCGAGGTGACTGGCAGCGGAGCCGGCACGGGAGCGCCCGCGGAGCTCGGCACGGCAGTGCCGTCGAAGGCCGTCAGGAGCAGCGTCGCGACGGCGACCACGCCGACCACCATGGTGACCGCGAACCACCGTGCTCTCGCCTGAGCCCGCCGCCTGTTGGCACGCAGCCTGGCGGCATGCCGTGAGCGCGGAGTCGTCATTTCCATGACCGTAGCAAGCTCGCAGGAGAGGCAGAAGGTCTCGCGAGACATCTCGTGTAGCCGCGGTGGGCCTCTGGAGGAGCCCCAAAGGGCCGCGGTACGATCCGGCGATGGCCACCCCCGGCCACACGATCCAGATTCCGCGCTGGATTCAGCTCGTAGGGCTGCCCGTGCTGGCCGTGCTCGCTTTCCTCCTCGTGGGCACGCTCGGCCATGTCCTCTTCCTCTTCCTCACAGCCTCGGTGATCGCGTTCATGCTGAACCCGCTCGTCCGGGACCTCACCCGGCTCAAGGTCCCGCGCTCGCTCTCGGTGATGATCGTGTACGCGATCTTCGCGGCGACCGTGCTCGCACTCCTCATCGCGATCGGCGTCGTCGCGTTCGACCAGGCCCGGAATGCCGCAGAGCGCGTGGACGCCTACGTGACCGACGTCGACTCGGGGACCGGTCAGACAGCGGCGGAGGTGGACATCGAAGGGCTGAAGGTCTGGCTCGACGACCACGGCCTCGAAAGCATCCAAGTGCGCGAGCAGGTGAACGGGTGGATCGACTCGCTCGGCACCGGGGAGATCTCCGGTTACGTGCAGGACGGGATCGAGTTTGCCCAGGGCGCCGCGATCTCCGTGGTGCTGCTTCTCTTCTCCGCGATCCTGATCGTCGTCATCTCCGTCTACATGCTCCTCGACATGCCCCGGCTCGAGCGCTCGATCGACCGGCGCTTTCCGCCCCACGGCGGCCCTCCGCTGACCAACCAGATCGAGTCGGCGCTCTGGGGCTACGTGAAGGGCCAGGCGATCCTCTCGACCGTCATCGGCACGAGCGCGGGGGCCGGCATGTGGATTCTCGGTAAGACGGGGCTCGTCGAGGGAACAGACGAGTACGCGCTGCTCTTCGGGCTCTGGACGGCGTTCATCGAGGTGATCCCGTACATCGGGCCGTGGCTTTCCGCGGTGCCGCCCGTGATCTACGCGCTGTTCGTCGACCCGGTCGGGGTGATCTGGGTCGCGCTGCTCTTCCTCTTCATCTACCAGGTGGAGGGGCATATCGTGGTCCCGAACGTCATGGCGAGCGCGCTGCGCCTGCACCCGCTGCTCGTGATCTTCGGACTTCTGGCAGGAGGCGAGCTGTACGGGATCGCCGGCGTGCTGATCGCACTGCCGACGATGGCGGGGTTCCGAGCGATATGGGGCTTCTTCCGTCCTCGTGTCCGGTTCGAGCGCTGGGACGAGGGGGCGTCCGCCATCCCGGTGGAGGTGCAGCTCGAACCTCCTCAGGTGGAGCCGCCGCGCGCGGCGAGCCGATCGAGCTAAGGTCGGCCCATGTGGGACGAGATCGCCGCCGGGGCTGCCTCCGAGAGCGCACTCTGGGCTGACGCGCTCCTCCCGGCCGAGGACCGTCGGCACGAGCCGGTCTTCTCGCCGCTCGCTCCGCCGGAGCTCGGCCTCGGTCTGGAGACCATCTACGAGGGATACCTCGTCCACTACGGGCGGTCACGGCTGTTCGGGCCGGCCGGCGCGGACACGACCCTTCTTCTGGGCGATTACCTGTACGCGCACGGGCTAATCCGCGTCGCGGCGACCGGAAACGTGGCCGCCGTCCTCGATCTGTCGGAGCTCATCTCGACGTGCGCACAGGCCCGAGCGGAGGGTCGGAACGGTGACGGTGCCGCGTGGGCTGCGACCGCTGCCCGCCTCGGGGCCGGAGACCTCGACGCGGCACTGGACGCGCTCAGGCTCGATGCAGATCCGACGCACCTCGACCAGGCCGCACGGGAGTCTGCCGGGGTCGAGCCCGTCGAGCGTGCGCTTGCCGCACACGCGCTTCTCGTCGGATAAAGTCGCGCGCGATGAGCGGCCTGTATGCACCGTTGCTCGCCGACGCAGCCGAAGAGGGCAAGAACATCATCGTCTCGATGCTCGTCGTCGGCCTCGTCTTCCTCGCGGTGATCTTCCTCGGCGACCTGAACGAATGGTTCGCCCGCAGGCGGCACCGCCGCCACAGCTAGTCATCACGTGGTCGACACGTAATGCTTCGCGCTTGCGCGACGACCTCCCGAGTGGCACCGTCACGTTCCTCTTCACCGACGTCGAGGGCTCGACGCGGCTGCTGCACGAGCTCGGCGCCGAGGGATACGCAGAGGCGCTCGCCGAGCACCGGCGGGTAATCCGCGAGTCCTGCGCTCGGCAGAGCGGCGTCGAGGTGGATACGCAAGGCGACGCGTTCTTCTTCGCCTTCCCAGCCGCGCAGGGCGCGCTCGCGGCTGCCGGGCAGATGACCGAAGCACTCGCCGAGGGCCCCATCCAGGTGCGCATCGGCTTGCACACCGGGAGCCCGCTTCTCACCGACGAGGGCTACGTCGGAGACGACGTCCATTTCGGCGCACGTGTCGCTGCGTCCGGCCATGGCGGGCAAGTGCTGCTTTCCGCCAAGACGGTCGCGGCAGTCGAGCCAAGTAACAACTTGTTACAAGGCCGCTCGATCGTCGACCTGGGTGAGCATCGGTTGAAGGACATCGCCGAAGCGGTTTCCATCTTTAACCTCGGAGACGGTTCCTTCCCGCCACTGAAGACGATCTCGAACACGAACCTGCCGCGGCCGGCGAGCTCCTTCGTCGGCCGGGACGAAGAGCTCGCGGAGGTGCTCTCGCGGATAGCGGCCGGCGCGCGCCTCGTGACCTTGACCGGACCGGGCGGGACGGGAGAGACGCGGCTCGCGCTCGAGTCCGCTTCATCGCTCGTTTCCGAGTACAAGGCGGGCGTCTTCTGGGTCGGGCTGGCCTCGGTCCGCGACTCCGCGCTCGTCACGGAAACGATCTCCCACACGCTTGGGGCCAAGGACGGGCTTGCCGACCACATTGCCGAGCGGGAGATGCTCCTCCTCCTCGACAACCTGGAGCAGGTGATCGAGGCTGCACCCGAGCTCTCTTCACTGCTCCAGAGCTGTCCCAATCTCACTCTGCTCGCCACGAGCCGCGAGCTCCTACGCGTGCAGGGCGAGGTCGAGTATCCAGTCCCGCCGCTCGCGGAGCCGGAGGCTGTCTCCCTCTTCTGTGAACGCTCGCAGCTCGAACCGAGCGAGGAGATCGCCGAGCTCTGCGCCCGCCTGGACAACCTGCCGCTCGCGGTCGAGCTGGCCGCCGCACGTGCAAAGGCGCTCTCCCCGGCTCAGATCCTCGAGCGTCTCTCGCAGCGTCTCGACCTCTTGAAGGGCGGTCGCGACGCCGACCCCCGACAGCTGACGCTCCGAGCGACGATCGAGTGGTCGTACGAGCTCCTCTCACCCGGGGAGCAGCGGCTCTTCGCCCGCCTCTCCGTCTTCGCCGGCGGCTGCACCCTCGAAGCCGCCGAGGAAGTGGCGGGCGCCGACCTCGACACGTTGCAGTCGCTCGTCGAGAAGAGCTTGGTGCGCTTCACCGATGAGCGCTACTGGATGCTGGAGACGATCCGGGAGTACTCGGAGGAGCGACTCGAGGCAGCTGGCGTGGCGAACGACTTTCATGGGAGACACGCAGCGTTCATGGTGAAGCTCGCTTCGGCCCTCGAGGCCGCAGCCGGATCAAGCGTCGAGCACCGCGCATTCGCGTCCGAGCAGGACAACTTCCGAGCCGCGCTAGCTTGGGCAGAGCGGACCGGTAACACGGACATTCACCTCGACTTGATCGGTCGCAGCTGGTGGTTCTGGTGGTACCGAGGTCACCCTGCCGAAGGCCTGCGTTGGGTCGAGCCCGCGCTCGCACGCAGCAACAGCTTGCGAAGCGTGCAGAGGATCAAATTGCTGACGGCTGCAGCGATGTTCTCCTTTCTGTCCGGTGACCTGGACCAAATGACGGAGCACGCTGAGGAAGGTCTCGGCGTCGCCCGTGATCTCAACGATGCGGGCGCGATGATCTGGCCGTTGATCTTTCTCGGCATCGGGGCGAGTGAGCGCGGCAACTATGACCACGCCACAAATGTGTACGAGGAGGCGAGCGCACTAGCCCGGCAGTCGGGCGACCGGAAGATGGTCGGCATTGCGTTCAACAATCTAGGCGTCGTCGCACAGCTGCGCGGAGATCTCGCGGGCGCCGTCGCTCTGTTCGAGGAGGCTCTCACGATAGCTCGCGAGCTCGGAACATCGGACGAGATTGTGCTCGAAACGGTGAACTATGCAGACAGCCTCTTACAGATTGGCCGTTGGGAAGAAGCCTCCGCTGCGGCGAAAGCGGCGATCCTGGCGGCACGCGACATCGAGAATCTTACTTCTCTGTGGGGCGGCCCTCAGTTGCTCGGCGCGATTGTCGGCCGGTACGGCGATGCTTGTCGCGGTGCGCGGCTCCTTGGCGCGGCCGAAGGGGTACGAGTCCGGTCGGGACAGGCCCGGCAGACCAGGCGAGGCGGAGTTTGCTGCGTCCACCGCAGACGAGCTCTTGAGTCAGCTCGGCGCCGGGGAGTATGCGCAGGCGCTCGCTGAGGGTCAGGCAATGTCTCTCGACGAAGCGATTGACTATGCGCTGGCGTCCCTAGACTGATCTGCGCCTTGCGACCGACTCGAGACCTCCGCGACTGGATAGCGCTCCTCGAGCGCGAGGGCGAGCTCCGTCGCATCACAGCGGAGGTCGACCCCGACCTCGAGATCACCGAGATCGTCGACCGCGTCGTCAAGTCCGGCGGTCCTACCCTGCTTTTCGAGAACCCGAAGGGCTCCAAGCATCCGCTCCTGATCAACCAGTTCGGCACCGAGCGGCGGATGTGCCTGGCGCTCGGCGTCGAGCGCCTCGACGATGCCGCCGCCAAGCTCGGCGACGTGCTGGACATGCAGCCGCCGCAGGGCATTGTCGAAAAGGTGAAAGGTCTGCTCAAGCTGAAGTCGGTCGCGGACTCGATGCCGAAGACGGTCTCCAAGGGCCCGTGTCAGGAGGTCGTGCTCCAAGGCCCCGACGTCGACCTCGGGCTCCTTCCGATCCAGCGCTGCTGGCCGGGCGATCCCGCTCCGTTCATCACGCTTCCCGCGGTCATCACGAAGGACCCGAGCACAGGAGTGCGCAACGTCGGCATGTACCGGATGCAGGTCATCGACCGCGCTTCGACCTTCATGCATTGGCAGCTGCACAAGGACGGACGCGCCGATCTGCTCGCCGCCGAGGATGGACGCATCCCCGTCGCCGTCGCGATCGGGCTCGATCCGGTCTCAGCCTACTCCGCCAGCGCTCCGCTGCCGCACCACCTCGACGAGCTCATGCTCGCGGGCTTCCTGCGCGGCGCCCCGGTCGAGCTCGTGCGCTGCAAGACGATCGACCTCGAGGTTCCCGCGAACGCCGAGATCGTGCTCGAGGGGACCGTTTCCAAGGACGACGTCGGCATCGAGGGCCCCTTCGGCGACCACACCGGCTACTACTCGCACGCCGAGGAGTTCCCCGTTTTTCGGATCTCGGCGATGACGATGCGGCGCGACGCGATCTACGCCTCGATCGTCGTCGGCAAGCCGCCGGCGGAGGACGCCTGGCTCGGCAAGGCCACCGAGCGGATCTTCCTGCCCGCGGTGCGGATGACCCTCCCGGAGATCGCCGACTACGACCTCCCGGTGGCGGGTGCGTTCCACAACTGCGTCATCGTCTCCATCCGCAAGGCGTTTCCCGGGCACGCGCAGAAGGTCATGCACGCGCTCTGGGGGCTCGGGATGCTCTCGCTGACGAAGTCGATCGTCGTCGTGGACGAGCACGTGAACGTGCACGACTACGCCGACGTCTTCTTCCGCGTGACGGCGAACGTCGACCCGAAACGGGACGTGCTGATCTCCGAGGGCCCGCTCGACCACCTGGACCACGCGCCAGGACGGCAGTTCTACGGCGGGAAGCTCGGCATCGACGCCACCCACAAGCTTCCGGAAGAGGACGCTCGTATCTGGCCGGAGGAGATCGAGATGTCCGACGACATCCGGGAACGGGTTTCGAGCCGCTGGCAGGAGTACGGCATCGCCTCTCCTGACGCGGCTCGGCTCGACCAGTAAGAATCCATGCGTCAGCCGATACGTCGTTGACAGCGGCGACGGCTGAGAGATTGAATCCAGACCTGGTCTGCGTTGAGCACTAACGGTCCCGACACCCCACACCTTCCCGGGCCCAGCCTCTGGCCGATCGGGTTCGCGATCGGGGTCGCGTGCTTGCTGCTCGGCCTCGTCCTGAGCTGGATCGTCGCCGCGATCGGAGCGATCCTCGCGGTCGTCTTCGGGATCCTCTGGGCGCTCGACGTCACACGCGACGTGCGCGGCGACGTGCCGGCGATCGCCCCAGAATCCCGAGCCGCGGCGGCGCGGGCTGCACCCGAGGTCGACGTCTCGGAGGAACCTCTTCCCGCGTACTCGCGCTCTCGGTTCCTGGAAGCGTCGCTGATCGGGCTCTCCGCCGGCATGGGCGCGATCCTCACGCTTCCCGTCCTCGGCTTCATGGTGCTCCCGTCGTTCACGAACGTCGACGAGGACGAGGTCGACCTCGGCCCGCTCGACAACTTCCCCGAGGGCGAGTACGTGATTGCGACGTACCTGTCGAAGCCGGAGCAGGGCGAGGTCTCGAGGCGAACGGCGTTCGTCCGCAACAACGGATTCAGCGAGGCGGGAGAGCCCAGCTTCACGATCCTCTACAGCCGCTGCGTCCACCTCGGCTGCCCCGTCCAGCCCAACGGGCCGATCGACGAGGACGCGATCAGGAAGGTCAAGGACGTCGAGCTCAGGCCGGTGCTCGCCCAGTCGTTCGGCTGTCCGTGCCACGGTGGCCAGTACAACGCGGAAGGGAATCGGACTGCCGGGCCGCCGGTGCGCTCGCTCGACCGCTATGCGTTCTCGATCCGCAACGGCAACCTCATCCTCGGCGAACTCTTCGCGGTCGGGAACGTCTCGGGGACGGGCGCGAACGCCACCATCGCGAGGTACCCCTGGTCGGTGCCGGGCACGCACGTCGACGGGCTCGAGGCGTGGCTCTACCCGATCGTTCCGAGCCAGGTGACGGGTTAGTCGGTCGAGTGGCGTACAAGCGCAAGACCCGGAAGCAGAACATCGTCGACTTGGCGGTGCTGGCCCCGCTCGACTGGGTCGACGAGCGCACCGGTGCCGTACGTGGGACGAAGTGGTTCCTCTTCCGGAACGTGCCGCGAGACATCAGCTGGGCGCAGACGCTCGGGTTCGCGACGCTGATCGCATTCGCCGTCCAGACGCTGACCGGGGCGATCCTCGCGATGTACTACAAGCCAGCCTCGGAGATCGACCCGACGACCGGCAAGCCGCTCGCCTACACGTCGATCGAGCACATCACGAACGACCTGACGCTCGGCTGGCTCGTCCGCGGGATGCATCGCTGGGGAGCGAGCGTCTTCGTGATCCTCCTCTTCATGCACATGGGGCGCGTGTTCCTGTTCGGCGCGTACAAGTACCCGCGGGAGCTCCTCTGGATCACGGGTGTCCTGATCCTCGCGATGGGAATGCTCATGGGCTTCACGGGCTACCTGCTCCCCTGGGACCAGACCGCGTACTGGGCGACCGTCGTCGGGATCAACCTGAACGGCACCGCACCCTTCGCCGGCCCCTGGCTGTCGCAGTTCCTGGCGGGCGGACCCGAGATCGGATCGGACACGCTCGCCAAGTGGTACGCGCTCCACATGCTGCTCATCCCGGGCGCGCTGATCGCGCTGATCGGCATCCACCTCTACCTCGTCGCGCGCCTCGGCATCACGTCGCCTCCGTGGTCGCCGGAAGCAGCCGGGCGTGAGCGGCCGGTGCGCAAGCCGACGGGGGCTCGCGCAGGCCTCGTTCGCCGGGGAAGCGGAGGCAAGTAATGGCCAAGGGGGTCGGCGAGCAGAACCGCGAGTGGTACGCGCGCTACAAGGACGACGTCAAGAAGGAGGGCAAGGCCTTCTTCCCACGGGCGATGCTGCACGACACGATCATGGGGATCGTCGTCGTCGGCGTGATCATCGGCCTTGCGATCGTCTGGTTCTACGACGCGGACGGGACCGAGGCAGGCGTCCTCGGACCCTGGTACACGGAGCCGGCCGAGCCCGGGACGACGGACTTCATCCCGCGTCCCGATTGGTACTTCTACTTCCTCTTCTATCTCCTTCGGATCTTCGAGTGGCCGGAGACGGTGGTCATCGCGACCGTCGGCATCCCGACGGTCCTGCTCGTGCTCCTGCTCGGCCTCCCGTTCTACGACCGGCGGCGCGAGCGGCGCCCGTCCCGGCGCCCGGTGGCGATGGTCGCCGCTCTGCTGACCGTCCTCTCGATGGGGGTGCTGACGTACAAGGGAGCGACCGCGGAGGAGTCGCTCGGGTCGACCTTGATCGCGGACGGCGTTCCGAACGAGTGGGCGGAGGAGCAAGGCTTCGTCGGCAACGAGCGAGCCGAGGCTGGCGCGGAGCTCTTCGCCGAGACCGGATGCTTGCAGTGTCACACCTACCTGGGGTTCGGCGCGGGCAATCTCGGGGCTCCCGATCTGTCCGAGATCGGGCAGACGAACGACGCCGAGTACTTCGTGCAGTACCTCTCGAACCCGGCCCGGTTCGGGAACACCGTGATGGGCTCGTACTCATACCTCGGGGAGGAGAACCTGGCGGCTCTGGGCGCGTTCCTCGAGGCGTCGAAGGGCGGAGAATCGGAGCCGGACTCGCGGTAGGCGAGGCAGCCTCGCCCTCGTTCGACGACGCCCGGATACCCTTGAACCGTGCGCGTTTTCCTCGGCGTCACCGGCGCCTCCGGCGCTCCGTACGCCGAGCGCTTGCTCCGCGCTCTCGTCGCTGCTGACTGCGAGGTCGGGCTCTCGGCCTCGCGCTCCGGGATCGAGGTCATCGCCACCGAGCTCTACGGCGATCCGTCGATCCGTCGCGAGGAGGTGCTCGAGCGGTTCGTCGGAGACGCCGGGTCGAACGTGACGGTTTACGGCGACGGCGACTTCAAGAGCCCCTACGCGAGCGGCTCGGCCCGAGTGGACGGATACGTGATCTGTCCGTGCTCCATGGCGACCGTGGGAACGCTCGCCTCCGGCGCGATGCAGAACCTGATCCACCGCGCTGCGTCGGTCGCGCTCAAGGAGCGGCGGAAGCTCGTCCTCGTCCCGCGCGAGACGCCCCTGTCGTCCATCCATCTGCGAGGGCTCGCGACGCTGAACGAGGCGGGGGCGGTCATCCTCTTTGCCGCGCCCGGCTTCTACCACGCCCCGGAGACGATCGACGATCTCGTGGACTTCCTCGTCGCGCGCTGCCTCGACCAGCTCGGGATCGAGAACGCGCTCGCGAAGCGCTGGGGCGAACCGTCGTGACCCACGAGACCGGCCGGCTTCCCTCCGACGAGGTGCGCGGGATGTTCGACCGCATCGCTCCGATCTACGACGTGATGAACCGCGCGATGACCGCCGGGCTCGACGGGCGTTGGCGTCGCCTCGCGGCTCGCGAGGTCGTGTGGCCGGGCGACCGGGTGCTCGATGCCTGCTGTGGCACCGGGGACCTCGCGATCGAGGCCGAGCGTCGTGGGGGAAAGGTGGTCGGGCTCGACTTCTCCGAGCGAATGCTCGAGCGCGCACGGCGTAAGTCGGGGACGATCGAATGGGTTCGAGGGGACGCACTCGCACTGCCCTTCGGCGATGGGGACTTCGACGCGGCGACGGTCGGATTCGGCGTTCGCAACCTCGACGATCTCGAGGGCGGGCTGCGTGAGCTCCATCGTGTTCTCCGCCCGGGTGGCAGGGTCGCCGTGCTCGAGATCACGCGTCCCCGCGGCCTCTTGCGTCCGTTTTTCAGGCTCTGGTTCGACGTTCTCGTGCCGTTCGCGGGCAAGGTGCTTCCGGGCGGGAAGGCCTACACCTATCTCCCTGCGAGCGTCCGCCGCTTCCCCGGGCCTGGAGACCTCGCAGTGCTCTTCGTATCCGCCGGCTTCGAGGACGTGCGCTTCCGGCTGCTCGGGGGCGGCAGCGTGGCCCTGCACACGGCGGTGCGTCCTCAGTGACTGCCCAAGCAGTTCTGCAGGAGGCGGGGCCGTACCTCGACGAGCTGGAGCAGCGGCTCGAGCTGGCGGTCGGGCGGTATCCGGGGCTCGTCGCCGTCGTGGGGCGAGACGCTGTGGCCTCCGGTGGGAAGCGCCTGCGTCCGCTGCTCGTTCATCTGACGTCGCCCTCACGGGAACGCGCGCTTCGCTGTGGTGTCGCTGTGGAGCTCGCACACGTGGCGACCCTCGTTCACGACGACGTCATCGACGGTGCGGTGCTCCGGCGTGGGCGCTCCTCGGCGTGGCACGAGCACGGCGAGTTGGCAGCGCGGGCTGGGGGCGACTATCTCTTCTCGCGCGCCTTCGCGGAGCTTGCGGGCTCGGGCGATCTCGAAGGGGTCGACATCCTCGCACGCGCGTGCCTTGCGATCGCCAGCGGCGAAGCGATGCAGCAGCAGCAGGCGCACGATCCCTCGACGCCGATCGACGCGTACCTCGAACGGATCTCCCTGAAGACCGGAAAGCTCTTCGAGGGTTCGTGCCTCCTGGGCTCGCGCGACGCGCGGCTCGGGGGGTTCGGGCTCGCGCTCGGGATCGCGTTCCAGATCGCGGACGACATCCTCGACTGCGTCGGGGACACGATCGAGACCGGGAAGATCCCGGGGGCGGATCTTCGGGAAGGTGTGCCGACGCTCCCGCTCCTTCTCGCTGCGCGTGAGGACGAGGTCGTACGCCGAGCACTCGAGGGAGGGCCGCTCGAGGGCGCGCTCGTCCGCGTTGCCGCGACGAGCGCGCTCGAACGTTCCAGGGCCATGGCCCTCGACTACGCTAGGAAGGCGAGGGAGTTCCTGCGGGACGAGCCCGATCTGGAGGCACTCACGCACATCGTCATCGACCGGGAGCGCTAAGGAAGGCAATGGCCGTCGTCGAGCTGAGCACCCTTGAGCCGATCCGCGAGAAGATCGAGGCCGGTGAACGGCTCGGGTTCGAGGACGGGCTCGCGCTCCTCGAGTCGGACGACCTGCTCGCCCTCGGCGAGCTCGCCGACCTGGCGCGCCGTGCGCGTGGAGGGACGGACGCGGTCTTCTTCGTACAGAACCTGTATCTGAATCAGACGAACGTCTGTCGCGTGAAGTGCAAGTTCTGCGCCTTCGCGGCGACGCAGAAGCAGGTGCAGGCCTACACGATCACCGCGGAAGAGCTCGTCGCGGACGTCCTCCACCAACGCGAGGTGAGCGGTTTCACCGAGATCCACATGGTCAACGGTGAGAGCCCGCACGTCGACTTCGAGTTCTACCGGGGAACGATCGCGTCGCTTCACGAGGCGCTCCCCGACGTTCACCTCAAGTGCTACACGGCCTCCGAGATCCACCACATGACCACGCTTTCAGGTCTCACGCACGAGGAGGTCCTGCGCGAGCTCAAGGACGCGGGGCTGGGGTCGCTTCCCGGCGGCGGGGCGGAGGTCTTCGCCGATCGGGTGCGGCGCCTCGTCGCCCCCGGCAAGGAGCATCCGGACATCTGGTTTCACGTCCACGACACGGCGCACAAGCTCGGAATCCCGACGCACTGCACGATGCTCTACGGGCACGTCGAGACCTACGAGGAGCGGGTGGATCATCTGATCCGGTTGCGCGAGCAGCAGGACAAGACAGGCGGCTTCCTCGCCTTCATCCCACTTGCATTCCATCCCGAGAACACGGTCTTCGAGCGGCGCGGCTGGCGACACACGACGGGCTCGGACGACCTGAAGATGCTCGCGTTCTCGCGCCTGATGCTCGACAACGTGCCGAACATCAAGGCCTACTGGATCATGATGGGCATGCCGCTCGCCGCGGTTGCCCTCCACTTCGGCGCGAACGACGTGCAGGGGACCGTAGTGCGCGAGGAGATCTTCCATGCCGCCGGCGCGGTCACCGAGACCGAGCAGAAGGTCGAAGAGCTCGTCCGCTTCGTGCGGGAGGCGGGCCGGACTCCGGTGCAGCGAGACACGCTCTACGCGGAGTTGCGGCGATGGTGAGCACGAAATTCGTGTCGGCCGTGCCGATCATCCCCGCCCAAGAGATCGAGGCGAGTGCTGCGTGGTATCGAGACATGTTCGCGTTCGAGATCGTCCACACGGAGCACGAGTACGGAATCGTCGAGCGTGACGATGTGCAGATCCACTTCTGGGGCCCCAGCGGTATCGCACCGAAGGACTCGATGACGATGATCCGCGTCGGGGTGCGCGGGATCGAGGGCCTCTTCGAGCAGTGTCGCGCGCAGGCGATCGTGCACCCCAATGCGCCTCTCGAGGAGAAGCCCTGGGGCTTGCGCGAGTTTGCGGTCAGCGATTCAGACGGAAATCTCCTCACCTTCTTCGAGACGGAGGCTGCGTGAGCCGTATCGCGAGGACGCGGTCCGAACCGACGACGAGCGTGCGCCGAACCCCTGTCCTCGTCTGGATCGTGTACGGCCTCGGTCTTCTCGCGGCTTTGATCCTGGTCGCCTCGGCCCTCTTCACGGCAGGCGGCTACTTCGGCTCGGACGATACGGCCGTGGACGTGTCGCCGGTTGCGATCGTCGTCTGGGGAGGGTTCCTCGCTCTCGCCGTCGCGACCTGGCTCTGGCGACGTCTGAAAGGACGCCGATGATCCGCCTCGGCCGCATCAGCTACGTGAACATGGCGCCGGTCTTCTACGGCCTCGAGGCCGAGGTGGAGGAGGTCGTCGGCGTCCCCACCGAGCTCAACCGGATGCTGCTCGACGGGGAGATCGACATCGCGCCGATCCCTTCCATCGAGTACGCGCGGAACCACGATCGGCTGCGGATCCTTCCCCGGCTCTGTGTCTCTTCCGAGGGCGCGATCGACTCGATCCAGCTCGTCACGCGGATGCCCTTCGGCCAGGTCCGGTCGGTCGCGGTGACGCCGGAGAGCGCGACCTCGGTCGTCCTCGTCCGCATCCTGCTCCCGAAGGCGGAGATCATGCCGCTGGGAATGGATGCGGATGCGACACTCCTTATCGGCGATGCGGCGCTCAAGAGCGCCTTCGAGGATCCCACGCCTCACTTCGACCTCGGGCGACTCTGGCTCGAGCGAACCGGCCTACCCATGGTCTTCGCGGTGTGGGCCGCGCCCGAGCCGCTTGCTGACGGGCTCACGGAGCTCGAGCATGCGCTCGTCGCATCCGTGCGGCTCGCCCGCTCGGAGCCCGAGCGCCTCGCGCAGCAGTCGAGCGAGACGTACGGCTACCCGCCCGGCTTCATGGCTCGGTACTTCGAGAAGCTCCGCTACAGCTTCGGACCGCGCGAGCGCGCCGGTCTCTACACCTTCCTCGAGATGGCCCGCGACGCGGGTGAGCTCGACCACGTCCCGGAGCTCCGCTTCGTGCGTGAGGAGGTCGCAGCGTGACGGTCATGGCGACACCTAGTGACACATTGTCACTAGGCGAGATCCTGGGGAAAGCGCTCGACGGGGAGCGGATCTCGGACGACGACGCGATCGCGCTGCTCCGGTCGCGCAACCTGGTGGCGGTGGGACGTGTGGCGAACGAGCTGCGGAACCGCCTCACCGATCCGGCGAAGGTGACGTTCATCGTCGACCGGAACCTGAACTACACCAACGTCTGCGTCACGGACTGCGACTTCTGCGCGTTCTACCGGCGGCCGGGCGACCAGCGCGAGTCGTACCTCCTCCCGAAGCCGGTCATCTACAAGAAGATCGAAGAGACGATCGCGATCGGCGGCACCGGTCTCCTCATGCAGGGGGGCCATCACCCGGACCTCGGGATCGACTACTACGAGGATCTCTTCAGATCGATCAAGGCGCGCTACGGGATCCACCTGCACGCGCTCTCGCCTCCCGAGATCCAGCACATCGCGCGGCGCTCCAAGCTCACCGTCGCGGAGACGCTCACACGCCTGCGAGACGCGGGGCTCGACTCCGTGCCCGGCGGGGGCGCTGAGATCCTCGTCGACCGGGTCCGCGCGATCATCGCGCCCAAGAAGACGAAGTCGGACGAGTGGCTCGACGTCATGCGCCAGGCGCATCGGCTCGGCATGTCGACTACGGCGACGATGATGTACGGCCACGTCGAGACGCTCGAGGAGCGCGTCGCACACATGCGGCGGATCCGCGAGCTGCAGGACGAGACGCGCGGCTTCAGGGCATTCATCTCGTGGACGTTCCAGCGGGACGGCAACCGTCTCGACGACGTCGTCTCGGACGAAGACCGGCCGACGTCGTTCGACTACCTGCTCACGCAGGCGGTCTCTCGCATCTACCTCGACAACGTGCAACACATCCAGTCGTCGTGGGTGACGCAGGGGCTGAAGATCGGCCAGGTCGCGCTCGGGTTCGGGGCGGATGACATGGGGTCGGTGATGATCGAGGAGAACGTCGTCTCGGCCGCCGGGACCACGTATCGCACGACCACCGACGAGCTCGTCCACCTGATTCGCTCGCTCGGGAAGATTCCGGTCCAGCGCGACACGCTGTATCGAGAAGTCAAGGTCTTCGCGTAGGCCAGGCCCGCCCGGCCCCCACACAGCCCCAAGGGATGGAGACCGACCACACAGCAGTAGAGCGCCGCCTGCTCGATGTCGCGCTCCGGCCTGGCGCCGACGCGCTCGACGCGGGTTGCGGCCGCACGACCCGTCTGCGCAACTATCGCGACTGCATCGTTCGTCTCGTCGGCGTCGACGCAGACGAAGAGGCCGGCCGTGCGAACCCGTACCTCGACGAGTTCCTCCCGGCCGACCTCGACGACCCGCTGCCGTTCGCCGACGACAGCTTCGATCTCGTCTACGCGAACTTCGTGGTCGAGCATCTCGCGTCTCCCGAGCGTGCATTCGCCGAATGGCGGCGTGTCCTGCGTCCCACCGGCACGCTCGTGCTGCTGACGAGCAACCGTGCGAGCCCGCTGATGGCTGTCGCCGACCGGCTCCCCGAGCGCCTCCGCTTGTCGATCAAGCGACGCGGAGCGGGAGCAGTCGAGCGCGACGTCTATCCGACCCGCTACCTCGCCAACACTCCGGAGCGGCTGGCTCAGGTCATGACCGCGGCCGGGTTCGAGCCCGTGTCGGTCGAGTTCGTCGGCACGCTGCATCGCTACGGAGCACGCGTGCCGGGTGCCGCGCAGTTGCTGCGGGCGGTGGAGCGACTCCTGCCGACGAAGCGGCGTTCGACGATCGTCGCCGCCTACCGCTAGTGACCTGAGTCGTTAGTCGGCAGGGACACGCGGATCGGCCGCGAAGTCGTCGTCAGCAACCGCGACGATAGGAGGCCGACGATGGCCAAGCGCGCAGAGATCGTGCTCGATCATGAGGAGCGTGAGG